>Ga0074193_1002785_pt1 | contig 14726 bp, 10 predicted proteins | sample EPASupsiteHSE605_FD_64523 | JGI IMG/M metagenome (GOLD analysis project Ga0074193, IMG submission 64523) | Bioremediated contaminated groundwater from EPA Superfund site, New Mexico - Sample HSE6-05 | ecosystem: Environmental > Aquatic > Deep subsurface > Groundwater > Contaminated ... | reverse complement strand
ATATGGTTCTTATCATGTTTTTTATCCTGTTTTTGATCATGGCACTTTTCGCACCATTTATCCTCATGGCCTTTTTTCCCAGGAAGAACAAATAGAATTTGTTCTATATTTATTGCCACAAGCGTACCCTCGGGGATTTCAGGTCCGCCCTTCTCAAAAAAGGGACATGTTAGTTGAATCAAGATAAATTCATGAAAATCATCTATTTTCCTGTGATGATGTTTTTCTTCTATTTCACCCAGAAATGTTCCGGTCAAAGTTAAGAGCTTCTCATGAACTGCCTTATCAAGAACTACCGTTACGACTACGCCAGATGCAAGATCGAATCCTTTGCCTTTAGGGAACCTCATATTTTTTCCTCCTTCATATACTCCTTTTGATTAATACATAATATTCATCAAAGTAACGCAAGGTGATATATCAGATGAAGAACATCGAATAAAGAAAATTCATCTTGTATAAGCCTTATTAAAAATATCTGCCTGATACAGGACTTGCATAAGAAGTAAGTCTATTTAAACGCTATTGATTCACTATACTGGTAACACTATGCTGTGATATTACATAGAATAAATCAGAATATAAAGGAGGTTTTTTTATGACCGAAGATCCAAGAGCAACCCAAACTAGTAACTGGGATGACAAGAAGAATAATCACAAGTGCATCATAAATATCTTCTGTAATGACATAAAATCTAATGGAATGAACGATTGTAAGAAAAATGATAGTCCCTGCATTATCAATATTTTCTGCAATGATGCGAAGAATCCAAATAAATGTACTGACGAAGAAGAATGGTAATCCTTTCTCTCCTTTATAGAACCCTGGAAGACCAGGGTTTTATTTTTCTTGCTACAGGTTTCTCCCACTTAATTTAAAAATCCTAAAAGAAAGCTATAAAAAGAAAACGGTCAGCTTCATGCTGACCGTTGAGTTCTTCGTATAATTTTTAGCCAATTCCTGGTACGATCCTTCATTTAACTTTTCTTAAAACTTCCACAATCTGTACATTCAACAGTAACTGCCTTATGACCATGTTTTACTACCTGAATCTTTTCTAAAGTGCAATAGTCATCATCTTTACAGTGAAATGTGCATTCTGATACTGAGCAGCCTATGCTTGAATTATGATCCATATTTATTTCCTCCTTGCATATTATTAGAAACATAATTATTTTGTGCTTATAAATAATAACTATGCATGGAGAATTATTTAAAAATTAATAATCACCAATTTTTTAAAAACTTAGAAACAGCCCCTTCTATGTCATCATTTGTATGATATAGATAGGGCTGTTTTCCGCCTATCTTTTGAGCCAATCTGTATGAAAAAAGCCAGGGCGATCAGTACGTTCATAGGTGTGGGCACCAAAATAATCGCGTTGAGCTTGGATTAAATTGGCGGGCAATACCTTACTGCGGTAACTATCATAATAATCCAACGAAGCACTAATTGCTGGCGTAGGAATGCCTAATTCCTTGCAAGTGATGACTACCAGACGCCAGTTGCTTTGAGCCGCGGTCAGCACATCGGAAAAGAATGGATTAATCAGCAGATTGACTAGTTGCCTATCATGAGCATAAGCCTCTTGGATACGGTCAAGAAAACGAGCTCGAATAATACACCCTCCCCGCCACAACAACGCCATGTCACCAAAATTCAAATCCCACTGATACTCCTTGCTAGCAGCTTTAAGCAAGGCAAATCCTTGCGCGTAAGCACAGATTTTCGAAGCATAAAGTGCATCCTGAATGGCCTTAATCAGTGCTTGTTTATTACCCTTATATTGTTTGTCCGGACCTGTCAATATCTCTGCGGCCACGATTCGCTCTTCTTTGTATGCTGACATACAGCGAGCGAATACTGCTTCCGTGATCGTCGGCGTCGCAACCCCTAGCTCTAAAGCACTTTGGGACGTCCATGTACCAGTGCCCTTCTGTCCAGCCTTATCCAAAACAACCTCCACAAGGGGCTGTCCGGTGATTTCATCCTGCTTAGTAAAAATGTCTCGCGTGATTTCAATCAAATAAGAATCCAATTCTCCCTGATTCCACTGGGAAAATACAGCATGTAACTCTTCGGCAGATAAGCCCAGGACAGTTTTCATAATATAATAAGCTTCACTGATGAGTTGCATATCACCGTATTCGATACCATTATGGACCATTTTCACATAATGACCTGCTCCATCAGGACCGACATAGCAGCAGCAGGGCTGGCCTGCAACTTGGGCAGCAATGTTCGTGAAAATCGGCTCCAACTCCTGATAGGCCTTAGGATCACCCCCTGGCATCAAACTTGGACCCTTTAGCGCCCCTTCTTCACCACCAGATACGCCAGCACCAATGTAATAGATCCCTCTAGCCTTAAGATAAGCAGTCCGGCGTCTAGTATCCTGAAAAAAGGAGTTACCGCCATCAATAATAATATCATCTTCCTCTAAATGAGGAAGCAGCTCTATAATCATATCATCCACAGGCTGACCAGCCTTAACCATCAGCATAATCTTGCGCGGTTTGGCTAACATTACAGCTAATTCAGCCACTGAACAGGCGCCGCCAATAGTACTATATTCCTGATGTTTTGCTAGAAAATCCTGGACTTTGCTGACTGTACGGTTATATATCCCAACATAGAAACCCTTGTCTGCCATATTAAGCACCAGGTTTTCACCCATCACTGCCAGCCCAATTAGTCCAATATCATATTTTCTATTCGTCATTTTCTCACCGGCCTTCCTACTAACACTATATCCCGTTCTTATTCGCGAAGTTATTAGACAAAACCTGTAGCCCTGGATGTTTTTTTACCTGCTTATTTGTATCAATATGCTAAAAGGTGCTTAAAATATCATTAACTGCTATAAAGAAAAATTGACTTCGGTCAAGCCTCAGCGTAGGCCGAAGCCTTTAGTTGCCCTTACTTGGGATCAAGAAATGTTATACTTTCTGATTCCGTCAAAAATTTTGGAGGACTTAACATGCGCATACGATTTGGTTATGTGGCAATTGCCCAAAATGTTCCCCATGGCTCACCTAATAAAACAATTACTGTTAAGAGCCTTCAAAAAATTGCCGATCCTTCCATTCGAAGTAGCCGTTTACGCCTTATATTGGCGGAAAATCTACACACCACTGTACGAATTTTGCGCTATAACGCCGCCCATGATATACAAGTCTATCGTATGACATCAAAAACAGTCCCCTTAGCCACCCACCCCATCACAACAGGGTGGAACTATATAGAAGAATTCCAAGATGAGTGGCGTCAAATTGGTGATATCATCAAAAAACACAAGATGCGAATTAGCGCCCACCCGGATCACTATACTGTGCTTAATAGCCAAAAACCCGAAGTATTAGATTCAGTACTCCTGGATCTAGATTATCATGCCAAAATTTTTACAGCCTTAGGACTTGGTGTTGCCCCTCAATTAGTGCTACATATTGGGGGGCTTTATAACAATAAACAAGATTCTATGACTCGCTTTATTCATAACTTTAACCAATTACCTGCACATCTACGACTGCGTCTAATGCTTGAAAACGATGATAAAAGTTATGGTGCAGCAGATGTTTTAACCCTTTGCCAAACCCTCCATTGCCCCATGGTACTTGATATTCATCATCATACATGCCATAATAATAGAGAAGATCTAGCCCATCTGTGGACTAATATCGTTCATACCTGGGGAAATAACGTGCCCAAAATTCACGTTTCCAGTCCCAAAAATGATAAAGATTTTCGTAGCCATGCTGCTTTTGTGAAAGTCGAAGATTTTCTCCCTTTTCTCAACAGTGCCAAAGAATTAAACAGAGATTTCGATGTGATGGTAGAGGCTAAGGAAAAAGATATTGCGATGTTTCAACTGCTAGATGAACTCCAAAAAGTTCCTGGCATCAAACGTGTTGGCAATGCTACCATTGAATATTTATAAATAAGGCTTGCCTTGCTCTAGACCAAGGTAAAAGCAACTTCAAGGAGGAACAATGACGAAACGGAATCGGTATGTAAATTATTTTTTTAAATATTTATTTCTGTTTATTGGGTCAATCCTTACGGCGATTGGTCTTGAAATTTTTTTGATTCCTAATAACATTATTGACGGCGGAGTCATCGGAGTCTCTATTATGCTAAGTTATCTTAGTAATTATCCCTTAGGTATGTTTATTTTCTTTCTAAATATTCCTTTTTTAGTCTTAGGTTATCGACATATCGGAAAAACCTTTGTCCTTTCTACCTTGTTTTCCATCTCCTCACTGTCTGTATGGGTATCTATTCTCCATCCCATTCCGGGATTAACGGAAGATCTGATGCTCGCAGCTGTATTTGGCGGAATTATCGTAGGTATCGGCGTAGGTTTGATTATACGCTATGGTGGTTCTTTAGATGGAACTGAAATCATTGCAATTATCTTAGATAAAAGAACAGGGTTTTCCGTCGGCGAAATTGTAATGTTTTTTAATCTCTTTATTTTGACTAGCGCTGGCCTTATTTTTGGCTGGGATAAGGCAATGTATTCCTTAATTGCTTATTTTATTGCCTTCAAAATGATTGATATTACAATCGAAGGATTAGAAGAAACTAAAGCTGCCATGATTATCTCTGAGAAATCAGAACTGATTGCTGAAAAAGTAATGGCTCGTCTCGGCAGAGGTGTTACGTTTCTTAACGGCAGAGGCGGTTACAGTGGCGAAGAACGCGCTGTTTTATACTTGGTTGTTACACGTTTGGAAATTGCGAAACTAAAGAATATTATCGACGAAATAGATGATAGTGCTTTCGTAACAATCAGTGAAGTACATGAAGTGATGGGCGGCCGTATAAAAAAACGTGCAATACATTAATACTACAACAAAACTGCCATGTTCAATAGAACTTTGGCAGTTTTTTTGTCATTACCACTTATTTTTAGAAAGATTATGACTGACAAACAGTGATACGGTTACCCCCCGATTGTTTGGATAGGTACATAGCATCATCAGCTTTTTTGATAAGACCTTCTATTGTATCTGCATCATTAGGGAAAAAGCTGATGCCAATACTTGCCCCGACCGTTGCCAGCTGATTTTTGATAGGAATGGGAGTACGGCAGGCAACGAGAATTCTTTCAGCAATGGCCACAGCATCCTGCATTAAGTTACATTTCAGCAATATAATCATAAATTCATCACCGCCCATACGTGCAGCTGTATCACAATCTCTGATGCAGATTTTAAGTTGGGCACCGATATATTGCAGCACAACATCGCCAGCTTCATGTCCCATACGATCATTGACTTTTTTAAAGCCATCAAGATCAATAAAAATGACTGCAACATTTTCACCATAACGTTTCCCATTTGCCAAGGCAAGGCTTAAGCGATCCTGAAACATTCTGCGATTTGGTAGACCTGTCAACGTATCATAAAATGCCAGTTTCTTGATCTTTTGTTCATAAAGCTTATGCTCTGTTATGTCTTGAATCACTCCTAACATGCGCATTGGCGTACCATTTCCCTTCCAGTCTACCTGCCCGATGATCCTGCAGTGATGCTCCGAACCATCCTGATGGTAAATTCTAAATTCACCATCATAGTCTTTGGGATTTCTCAAAGTCTCTGCAAAGACTTTGCCAATCATCTCTCGGTCATCAGGATGGACCATCTTGAAAAAAGGCCTCCATGTATCAATTACCTCATCAGCCTCTAAACCCCATATATGATAGAAATTCTCAGATAATAGGATTTTATTACTTGTTAAATTCCAAATCCAATGACCCATATTCGCAATCTTCGCTGCTTGGCGTAAAGTAATCTCCTTTGTTTCCAGTTCCTTATTCACGCTCAGAAGTGCAGCATTTTTCTTTTGAATTTCCCGCATTAAAGAGCTAAGCTCACGATTTATAATGTCAAATTTTTTGAGAAAAGAATCATCTGTCAAAAGGGTTTTATCAATGAAAACAACAAACTGTTTCTCCCCTCTATAAATATGGCAAAGGGAACGATAAAAGGTCCCTTTCCCCTCTAACATCCAAAAATCCTGCTTATAATCACCGTCAAACTCCAGATTAAAACCTGTTCTTGTTTGCGGCGACAAAAAATCAGCAATCGGTCTGCCAACAGGGATCACAGTTTCTTTAATCAGCGCTAAAAATAGCTGATTACAATAAACAACTGCTGCTTGGTTATCCAGTATGATAACTGGTACGCCATTTCCATCAATATACTTCATTAATATAGCCGTATTCTTCCCCCAAACCTCAGTGATTTCCACTTATTTCCCACTCCTTTTCTCCCACCATTCTGCAGCGAGTTTTACAGCTTCTTGGCTATCGACGCAGTAACCATCAGCGCCAATTTTTTGCCATAATTGAGGCGAGAATGCAGCGGCTTGACCACCAACCATCACTTTTATTGACTGCAGCCTATAATCCTTTTTTATTTTTTCTATTAACCTGCGAACCGGTTCTATATTAAATGGCATGGTAATAGCAATTCCTAATAGATAAGGCTGGTTTTCCCGCAGCAATTTTAGACTATCAATTATTGGTGACTGAGCATCTAAATAATCTACTTGCCAGCCATCCATCTCAAGCAGATCTGCCGTCATCCTTGCGCCAAGGTCATGCTCCTCACCTGGTGCTGTTATCATAACAGCTTTCCCCTTTGTCCTATTACCCAACACAAAAGGTCCATACATAACAGACATGACACGGCTAACAATTGCTGTTGCCAAATGTTCTTGGGCTGACGATATTTCGCCTTCTTCCCAAAGCCGGCCCACTTCATATAAGCAAGGGGCAATGGTGTTTACATAAAAGTCACTTAAACTTTCTGCTGAATGTATATGTACAATGGCAAGCTCCATACATAACTTATTGTTGCTAGTGAGCATTCCTTCCAAAAAATCAGCATTGATCTCTTGCATACTTGATAATAAAGGTATGGTTTGATAGGCCGGGGATTCAGCTAATGCCATAAAATCTTCATGATGATCAATCAGCCATTGATAAACCCGATTAATTTCTGCAGCTGCCTCTGGTGTAAGACTAGTACTGGCAGCTTGTTGCCATGCAGATAACTCCACACTAAAATATTCATAGGAAAATCCCCTGCGATGATAGGAACGGTACACCCAAATAATAACACTTGCTAGTAACTCATATGCATTAAGATGAAAAACAGTATACATAAACCGCACATGGTATCCATGATTCTCATACATAAGTTCTAAGTTGTTATAGCCAATTAATTTTAAAATAGCAGGGTTATTTGTAAGTTCACTATTTACCAGTGTATTCATCTTTTCCATATTACCCTGATAATTAGTGACGCTGCACAGCGACACTGGCGGAATGAGAAGGGCATCTCCAAAGATAGAACAACTCATATGATCGCATTCCTTCCAAATAAAATCTGCATTTAAAAATCCCAATGCCTTCTTTTTGGTTTGGATATACCTTTTGCATTTTTTAAGCTTTGCCACTTGCCATGATATATTTAGAAGACATTCATCAAGTCATATACTTTGTTCTAACACCATAATTGTCATTTCAATACTCCGTTCTTGACCATCTTCATAAGAAAGCTCTATCCCAATCCCACTTTCTTGCAATAATCCCCTAACAAATTCTAACACCGGTGCTATCTTTTGCAGCCAGTCTGATAATTGAGACATCTCACTCCATCGAATGGAGGTAAGTAACCTCTCCTCATTAGCAAATAACGTGATGGTTACATCTTGATGTTCATTGAGCATCTGCTGATTTCCTTGTGTTGCAAAAAGCTCAATAACTCCAATAATTAATTTAAAATTCCCAAAAAATTTTAACTGTTTATGACCCAAATCCCCCGCTAGCTTCACAGTAAACCTCTGATTACAGCATCGCTGCAGAGCTCCCATATACTCCTCAAGAGTAAATGCTTTAGGAGAGATCAGCATTGTCTCTAAATATAATGCTTGAATATGACGAAACAAAGTCAGCTGATAACCACGTAGTCCTGCTGAGCCTTGCCAGGAAAACTCATTTGCTAATTTTTCAAACATAGCATCATTAATAGTACGAATAACTTTGATACTCTTATTCAAATAATCAAATTTATCATTCATCGTCTTCAAGATATTTTGATAGGCTTTATTTCTTTTTTCTAAGTTTTTTTCGAGCTCCGCCCGTTCTTTTCTGATATTGTAATATTCTAAACCCTGCTCGACTGACGCAATCAAATCTTCTTTAGAATTCCATGGTTTGGCAATAAATCTAAAGATGTCTCCTTGATTAATGGTGGCCATTATTTGAGACAGCTGCGTATAACCGGAAAGCACTATTTTAATCATATCTGGATAATTCACCTTAACAGCTTTCAGTAAATCTAATCCAGTCATACCGGGCATGCGCATATCTGTAACCAGTACCTTAATTTCCTTCTCCGCCATAATATGCAAGGCTTCTTCACCACTATTGGCAAATATAGCTGTAAAGGTTTCGTCCCGTACTGCTCGCCGAATAGCATTAAGAATCTGAACTTCATCATCAACAAACAAAACATTATTATCCATTTTAGTTCATCCAATCTTTTTCGAATTGTTCTAGGATATTTTCCTCAATCAAGAACTGCTGGCACTCTGCTAAACTGATACCCAGCTTTTGCAAAACACCATCCTCTAAGCTTCCATAATCATCACTTACTAAAACGCGCCACGAAAAATAGCTGGCCACATGTACTAAATATACGATTTCAGTATTAATAACAGGCTGATTAAGGGGCTGATGATGAAATAAGGCTGCTTCGACAATCGGATAAGGCATTTGCCACCAATTCAGCAAATAACCACCAATCAAAGCGTGCGTTATCTTTAACGTTTTTAACTCTGCTGTTTCAAAAGTTTTTTCGCTCATCGTTTGCACTTCTTTAAAAATTGCCATATATGCTTTAGGATATTGTCTGAGCAAAATATTTTTGCCGATATCATGCAGTAAACCGGCTGATGCCCAGTTCTCATCCAATTTCTTTTTGAATAATTTCTCTGCAAAGCCGTGTACCAGTTTATTGGTCAAAGCAGCGTGCTTCCACAGTTTTTCTTGTAAGCCTTTCATTGGCCCACCTTGATCACTTTTTCCCATAATGTTACTTGCTAAAACAATGTTCTTAACCATACCTAAACCTAAATATACGATAGCCTTATGGACCGAACCAATTTTTTTTGCGCTAAATGCGGAATTTGCTAACCTTAATAAGCGGGCGGCAATAACCTGATCACTTTCAATGACTTCTATAATATCTTTCATAGGGGCCTCTTGATCAATTAATGCAGTGAGACGGCTATATATGAATGGCAAGGTGGGTAAGTCTTCTAATTGGTTGATGATCGTTAAAACATCTTTGCTTTTTAATGAATCACGCAGCTCAAAAATCTTTTTTACAATATCAAATAGTTCATTGTTATCCCAAGGCTTCAGTAAATACATACTAGCTGATCCATCTAACAATGAGCTAAATAGTTCCTTTTCATCAGTATAACCACTTAGAATTAACCGCACGGTATCTGGATATTCCTTCCTAACTTGTCTTAATAATTGATGCCCGTTCATGTTAGGCATACGCATATCACTGATGATTACATCAATGTGGTGAGTGGCTAGAATCTCTAGTGCCCTTACTCCACTATCTGCTAAATGCAATACATAACCCTTTTCCCGAAACAACCGATATAAGGATCGCAAAATTCCTTGCTCGTCATCAACAAATAAAATGCTTGGTTTCATTTATAGCCCCTCCCTTTCTCTACAGATTTTTGTCAAATTCACGGACAATTGGCAGTTTGATTGTAAATTTTGTTCCCTTATCTACTGCGCTATCAACTTCAATCTGCCCATGATGTTTATTGACAATAATATCATAAGAAATGCTCAGCCCCAGCCCTGTCCCTTGCCCCACCGCTTTGGTTGTAAAGAAAGGCTCAAAAATTTTTGATACATTTTCGGCTTTGATACCGCTACCATTATCAATAATATCCACACAAGCATATTGATCTTCCTCATAAGTTCTAATCTTTAGTAACCCCATTGCACTATCTGTATGATTATCCTTAATCGCATGAACTGCATTCAAGATAATATTAAGAAATACCTGATTAATTTGACTGCCAATTGCAACTACACTTGCAACATCCGCAAAATCAGTTTCCAAATGGGCATAGTATTTGATCTCATTTTTGCTAATGATCAACGTATTTTCAATGCCCGCATTCAACGAATAGTCTTCATAAGCATCTTGCATATCAAGACGCGAAAAAGTTTTAAGCCCCTTTACAATCAAGTTGACCCGCTCAACGCCATCATGACAGTCACTAAAAATGCTTTCTAAATCGTCAACAATATAGGCAATATCTTTATTCTTTACTAACTGCTGAACTTGCTCACGCAAAATGGCTAATTGATTATGATCTACTAATAGTGCCTGATCAATTAGCTGTTGTTGAGCATCAAATACCTCCGTTAAGGCGGTGACATATTCTCGCAATGTCTCAAAGTTACTGGATACAAAGCCTAATGGATTGTTAATTTCATGGGCAACCCCGGCTGCTAATTGTCCGATCCCAGCCATTTTTTCCTGTTGAATCATGCTCGACTGTGTCTGTTTTAATGCTAGCAGAGCATGCTCTAGTTCCGTATTTTTCACCATTAGCTGCATTTCGATTTCTTGCCGGTCGGCTAGTTCTTTATTTTTCCTAGCATGTAAGGTCGCATTGTAAACTGCCAGGGCGGCCAGTTCACTAAAACCTGTAGCCAGCTGAATATCATCACCACTAAACATATGACCCTTTTCTGCTGAAAGGATACTAAATACACCAATGATTTTCCCCTGTGATTTCATTGGAATGGATAAAACCATTTCAACACTATCCATATAAGGTGCTGACATCTTTCCTGCCCACTCTGTATAATCTGTAACCAAAAAAGGTTCCCCTTTTTCCCAAATATTGCCAAAAATACCTTCACCAACTCTTAACTTTTGCCCCACATAGTTTTGGCAAATACCAACACCAACAATCGCAGTCATTTCCTCGCCACCATCATCGACTATATATACAGTTGCGTGAGAAGTGTTCAGCAACGAGGCGGCCTGAATAACCGCTTGTTGCAGTAATTCATTTAAATCAAATCGGTTCATTAATGCTAGTGCGATATCATGAAGTAATGTCAAATACTTATTATTACGTTGCAAATCATCTTTAACCTGGTTCCAATCACTAATATCCCGTATAATACTTACAATAATATCGGCTCCGCCACTGCTAGTACCTCCCGAGTTTACCAACACGGGAATCAAATGACCTTCTTTATGGCGATGACTTGTACTAAACTTAATAGCGCCATTAGCAGTATGATACATCTGATCCACAGTAGCAGAAGGATCAGCCATAAGACATAAATCATACACATTCATCTGATGCAGCTCAGTTTTAGAATATCCATACAGCCTGCATGCTGCTGTATTTGCTTCTAATATTTTTCCGTCATTAGGCCTTATTAATAAAATAACATCTTGTGAACTGTTTAAAATTAAATAATATTTTTCCAGTGTTTTTTTTATGTATTGCTGCAAAGATAGATCTGTCATGATGCCTACAATATAATTCACTTTTCCTATCTCATCATGAATCGCTGTTTTTCGGAAGGTAAAAATTACCTCACCATCTTTACTTTCCCTAAAATCATTATCTATGATTAAACCTGGCGGTCCCTCAAAAAGTTCCCACTCATTATCCTGGATTGCATATAGGTACAGCTCTTGATATAGATCCTGATACGTTTTACCAATTACACTTTCGGGTGTTAAGCCAAAAGATTCATAAAACGCTGTATTACAAAACATCAAACAGCCCTCTTGATCTTTAATAAAAGCTGGATTGGAATTTTCACTCAGCACCTGCTGCCAAAAAGAGATCTCAACTTCACTAAGTTCTTCTTTGTCCATCACTTCTGATGAAGATCGTTCTGCAATATAAGTATCAATTACATCTTGTTTTTTGCGCCACTCGCTGTGAAGATCTTCCACTCTTTTTCTAATAATTTCTAGCTTTTTGAATAATACTAGCGTATGCGGTCCTATTTTTTTATTATACCCACCAGTTTGTTCCTCTGCTTGATGTGCAATCATATCAACAAACATCGGTACTAGCCTTGGGTCAAATTGAGTACCTGCTTTACGCTGAATCTCTGCTAAAGCCAATTCTGCTGATAAGGCTTTACGATAAGGTCTGTCACTTGTCATGGCATCATATGCATCGATAATGGCTATAACTCGGCACTCCCAAGGTATTTCTGTACCACGCAGGCCTAGGGGATAGCCACTACCATCCCAGCACTCATGATGTTTTAAAATCCAGTCCGCAATCGGTACCAATTCAGGAGTTGACAAGGCAATGCGATAACCGATTTCACTATGGCGCTGAATTTCCTCCCGTTCTTTGGGCGTCAGCGAACTGGCTTTATATAATAGTTCATCCGATATTCCTATTTTGCCAACATCACGCATTTGAGCAAATAAAGATAGATGATCAAATTGATCATACTTACTATCAAATTTGCGTGTAAACCTTTCCACCAGGTCTTTGACACGATCAGTATGATCATCTATATTAAAATCCCGTGCACTCAAGACGCGTTTGACCATCTCAACAATTTCAGTTGTACCAGTCTGTCCCGTGACCATTTGGGTCCTCTTTAAATCATCTAACGCGAACTGCACGAGTTGTCTCAGTGGTATATCCCTATCCTTACTAACATAATACCCTAATGATACATTAAATTGAACCTGAGTCGAATCTATATTCTGCTCTTTTATCCGTCGTTTAAATTCATCGATCGTATCAGTGACTCGTGTTGCTCCATGCTCTTCTAATAGAAGAACAAACTGACCACTACTAAGCCTAAATGCTTTATCAGAACTCGCCATAGACGCCACTAAAAGAGCCCCAATTTTAACTAAAACTTGGTCGCCTTGCAAATATCCAAAGGATTCATTAATTAACTTCAGCCCATTTACCTCAACGACAATCGCTCCCGAAGGGACAAATGAATCTGCTGGCAATCTCTGCTCAAGGACTGCAAAATAGGCCAGATTATATAGCCCGGTAAGATAATCTCGATAGCTACGCTCTAGAATATGCTGATCATCTGCGATCTTTTTCACTTTTAAATGATACGTGAAATAAAAAACGCCGATGACCAAAATGCTGGCAACTACATTCACAATCTCAAATTTAGTTTTCTCATCACATTCATCCAAAACTAAAAAATGCAGTGAACCCCAGATACTAAATAATGACAATGACATCATTATGAAAACCTGACTTTTAGGGTTTGAAAAAAATTGTTTCATACTTCCTCCCCTTACCATCTAACATCATCCCCAGCATCATCATTAAATCTACTTATTTTTGTATATAAAAAATAGAGCAGTCAAGGACAAATGCCAGATCACTCTATATAAAAATTGACAACCTGGCAATCTTAGACTGTTGTCCTTAGACCCATAGCTTTGCGTCCTTACCTTTCAATAAGTTTGCCACAATATGCAATTTTCTGTCTTTATTTTACACCGTATACCATATATCGTCAATAATTAAATAGGATTTAAGTCCTACTTAATCATTGTTTTGCCCTACATGACTTTCTCTATGATCTTCCTGATCATGTGACCCCTGTTAAATGGAGTAATAAAATAAAACCCCTGTACATGTTTCTTCATTTTATTAGCAATTTCGACAGCAATTTCAATTCCCAGCAGTTCAGCTTCTTCCTTGTCCATATTCTTATCAAATCGGTTGATAATCTCTGCTGGTATTCTTATGCCTGCCACCTCATTATTCAAGAAGTGAGCGTTTCGATAACTTACAAGAGGCATAATGCCCCCTAATATTTTAACATTTTTATTCTGGTTTATTTGTGGCAATAAGCTGATGACATGATCGTCAAATATGGGCTGCGTAAGAAAAAAGCTCGCACCCATATCCATTTTCTTAGACATTCTCGTCAGTTCACTTTCAGGATTAGGTCCATTTAAATTTAGCGCCCCGCCAATATGAATAGGGCCGCCAGCAAACACTTCCTTATTCATTGTCGTGATTAATTCCATCAATTTAAAAGAATTAAGGTCGAATACACTTTTTATATTATTTTTATCTGCCATTGCGATTGGATCACCGGTTACGGCAAGTACATTCCTAATGTTTTCGGTATAACCAGCGAGTAAAGTGGATTTAAGGGCATTGACATTTTTATCCCGGCAGCAAACATGAGGTATAACCTCAATACCTACTTCTCGTTTAATTTTAGCTGCAATCATAATAGAGTCTACCCGTGCTCTTCCCATCGGCGAATCGGCAATAGTGATCACATCCACGCCAGCCTTCTTGCAAATCCCAGCATTCTCCAGCATGATTGCCACATCTGCATTAAATGGAGGATCTAATTCTACCGCAATAACGAATTGATCCTTCTTAATTTTTTCAGAAAAATCCTGGGGACTGCTTACCTCAAAAAAGACCCTCGAAACTTCCGGCATCTGGGTTTGCGGCACACAGACATCGCCACTAGTACCAATCAAAGACCTCATTTTTTCGATATGAAGAGGAGTCGTACCACAACAGCCGCCTAAAATTTTGACGCCTAAGTCACTCATTTCTTTCATTTTTTCAGCAAAATAGGTTGGGTTTTGAATAAATACCGTTCGTTCA
>Ga0074193_1002783_pt1 | contig 14737 bp, 7 predicted proteins | sample EPASupsiteHSE605_FD_64523 | JGI IMG/M metagenome (GOLD analysis project Ga0074193, IMG submission 64523) | Bioremediated contaminated groundwater from EPA Superfund site, New Mexico - Sample HSE6-05 | ecosystem: Environmental > Aquatic > Deep subsurface > Groundwater > Contaminated ... | reverse complement strand
TAAAGGAAATAAGGCAGCGGTGAACCTTACCGAGAAGCCCATCGTTCAGAATTATTATGCGGTGAAGACTCCCTGGAGTGAAATTGCCGTGAACGAAAAGATGCCCCATCTTCAGAAACTTAATGAGAAGGTTTTTGCCTTAGACAAAAGAGTACACAAGGTATCAGCCTCTCTTAGCGACTCTACTTCGCACATTCTTTTCTGCAATTCGGAAGGCATTATGTATTACGATTACCGCCCCATGGTTACATTGGGTGTTCAATGCATTATGGAAGCTAACGGCAAAATTGAGAATGCCTATGCATCGAGAGCTTTCCGTATGGGAACCGAATTCCTTACCGACGAATTGATTGACGAACTGGCAAACGAATCTGTAAAAAAGACATCCATCCTGTTCGAGGCTGTAAAACCTAAAGGCGGAGAAATGCCGGTGGTTATGGGTGCCGGAGGTTCGGGTATTCTGCTGCACGAGGCTATAGGACACGCTTTCGAAGCCGATTTCAACAGAAAGAACACCTCCATATTCTCGGATCAGCTCAATAAAAAGATTTGCAACGAACACATCAATGTGGTAGACGACGGTACCATTCCTTTTAACCGGGGTTCTGTAAACATAGACGACGAAGGTATCGAGGGACAAAAAACATACATCGTAAAAGACGGTGTTCTAACCAGCTACCTGCACGACCGCATCAGTGCCAAACACTACGGCATCCGTTCTACGGGTAATGGCCGGCGCGAATCGTTCCGTCAGATGCCTATGCCCCGTATGCGTGCCACCTACATGGAAGATGGAAACGTAACGGAAGAAGAGATGATCGCTTCGGTAAAGAAAGGCATTTTTGCCGATGTATTTACCAACGGGCAGGTACAGATTGGGGCAGGCGACTTCACCTTCTTCGTTAAGTCTGGTTATTTAATCGAGGATGGCAAGCTTACCCAACCTATCAAAGATATAAACATCATCGGTAACGGTCCGAAGGCTTTGGCAGACATCACCATGGTGGGTAATAATTATAAGATGGATAACGGAACCTGGACTTGCGGAAAAGACGGACAGTCCTGTCCGGTTACCTGCGGAATGCCTTCCGCATTGGTCAGCAAACTAACAGTTGGAGGAGAAAATTGATATGATATCGAACGAACATAAATTACTTGCACAATGGGCAATGGAATTTGCCCTTAGAAATGGCAGTCAGGCTTCCCGCGTTAGCTTGTACACCGGATTCAGCAGCTCTATTGAAGTGCGCGACATGAAAATTGACAAGCTGCAGCAGGCATCCGAAAACGGACTTGTTATCAATATCTTTGTTGACGGAAGATACGGTTCTTTTTCGACCAATAGATTAAACAAGGCCGAACTCGAACGGTTTATTAAGGAAGGCATCAATTCTACACGATTTCTTGCCGAAGATAAATTCCGTACCCTACCCGACTCCTCGTTCTATTACAAGGGAGGGGGCGTACCGCTCGACTTGATAGATCCCTTGTTCGATTCCATCAATCCGGACGATAAAGTAGGACTTGCCATGAAGGTTTGCGAAGAGATTTACGGAAAAGACAAACGGATCATCTCGTCCAACGGATCTTATGGAGACGAAAAAAGCTTCAAATACATGGTAGCCAGTAACGGATTCGAGGGCGAAAGTGCTAACTCGTCTATTACGCTGGTTGGCAATGTAAGTATTAAAGGCGAAGGCGATGCCCGTCCGGAATCTTACTGGTACGATTCGTCTATCTATTTCGACGAACTACAGAAAGACGGAATCGGAACAAAGGCCATCGAACGGGTACTTCAAAAATTAGGACAACAAAAGATAGCATCCGGCAAGTATGCCATGGTGGTAGACAATATGAACTCTTCCCGCCTATTATCTCCGGTAATCGGGGCTTTGTACGGATCGGCTATTCAGCAAAAGAATTCCTTCCTGCTCGATAAGCAAGACAAACTGGTGTTGGGAAGCAACGTTACCATCAAAGACGAACCGCATCTGGTAAAGGCCGAAGGCGCCCGTTATTTTGATAGCGAAGGTGTTGCTACTACCCCGCGTGCAATTTTCAATGAAGGAGTGCTGAATACCTATTTTATCGACACCTATAATGCAAATAAAATGCAGGTTAAGAGCACCATCAGTTCTCCCTCTATCTTAACCATGCAACATGGAATGAAAGATGTAAACGGCCTGGTTGCATCGCTCGAGAAAGGAATACTTGTTACCGGTTTCAACGGTGGAAACTGCAACAGCACCACCGGCGATTTTTCTTACGGCATTGAAGGTTTCCATATCGAAAACGGTAAAACTACACAACCTATTTCCGAAATGAACGTAACCGGAAACATGGTTACTTTATGGAACAACTTGTCTGAGGCAGGTAACGACATCCGTAAATCATCATCATGGCGAATCCCTTCGCTATTGTTTAAGGACGTAGATTTTAGCGGATTATAAATAAAAAAACTCCCGAAGCACGACATTAAAGCTTCGGGAGTTTACACCTTTCCTCTTCGACTAAGCATTGCAATTATCTTGAAACAAACCCAAATACAGCCCTGCAATTTGTAATAAATCATTATTTTCTGTTATTTTTTTGTAACTTTGCAGACAAATTGACAATATCAATCGGATTGAATTGAATGGATTATTCCAGGTAATAACAGTTAAATTTTAAACCAGATGGATTTATTTTTTAGTTTTAAAGAGGTTTTAAGTGCTTTTGTGGTACTATTTGCTGTAATTGATATATTGGGAGCCATTCCCATTATTATTAGCCTCGAGCAGAAGGACCAGACTTTCGAGGCAGGTAAAGCAGCTCTCATCTCGTTTGTTATTTTAGTGGCATTCTTATTTGTAGGTCAGGCTCTACTTGCTTTATTCCAGGTAGATATATCATCGTTTGCGGTAGCCGGCGGACTTGTTCTCTTTGTGCTTGCCGTAGAGATGATCTTTAATATAGAAATTTTCAAGAATGATAGTCCGGGTGGTACGGCAACCATTGTACCTCTTGTATTTCCGCTTATTGCCGGTGCAGCCTCCTTTACTACGCTGCTTTCGTTGCGGGCAGAATATAATATCCTGAATATTATCATTGCTGTGGCATTAAATATGTTAGTGGTTTATGTGGTACTAAAGAAGGTATACGTTGTAGAAAAGTTTTTCGGCAAAAGCGGCATCTATGTGATGCGTAAATTCTTCGGAATCATCCTATTAGCTATCGCTGTGAGACTTATCACCGCCAATCTGACCTCACTGATCGGCAGTCTGTAAGAACCAGCTTGCATTTAGAACCAAGCACACTGCGTTTGAACCTGCTGCGAGTCTGGTTCAGATATATCCATCGGGTGTAAACTATTTTAGGATGGATTTTGGTAAGGTGTCCAGAATCGCAGTATGACATTTGAAGAGATGTCTGGGTTCACGATTTAATGATTTGAAAAGTGTCCAAACTTTCAGTATAATGATTTCTGATATGTCTAGTTTCTCAGTTTAAAGAATCAAAAAACATTTACTCAAATTAAAAAGTCGACAATCTCACACCATCAAATTATCAGCAGTTTACAACACAGATTTTTCCCTTAAGTAAAAAAATAATTTCCCTTAAGTCTAAATTTATTTTTCCTTAAGGGAAAATAAATTTAGACTTAAGGGAAAATTTTCAGGTACTTTTTGCTCAAAATGTATATACTTTTTGAGACGTTTCTCATTACTTTTCAAGTAAAAAGTAATAGGATTTTTCCCCATTCATTGCCCTAAGAAACTCCGACACTCTACTCTCTGATTATCAGTCATGTACAAACCTTCTCTCAATCATATAGAGCTTGCTTATCAAACATATATAGCTTGTTTTTCAAACATATATAGCTTGTTTTTCAAACATATAAGGCTTGTTTTCCATTCATATATGATTGGGAAAGGAAGTATTATAAATTAGAAAGAGCTGCTTTGATATCGCTTTTTATATCTTCAATATGCTCGATACCAACCGATATTCTCAATAATCCGGGTACAGCGCCGGCGGCAATCTTATCCTCTTCCGATAGCTGCTCATGTGTTGTAGCTGCGGGGTGGATAATAAGAGATTTTGCATCTCCTACGTTTGCCAGGTGACTGATCAGCGAGAGTCCGTTTATCAGCTTGTCGGCTTTCTCTGCTCCTCCTTTTAGTTTAAAGGACAACACTCCGCCAAAACCATGTTTAAAATACTTCTTTGCCAGTTCGTGGTAAGGACTGCTTACTAATCCGGGATAGTTTACATACTCTACTTCCGGGAGGGTTTCAAGCCACTTTGCCAGTTCCAGCGCATTAGAAACATGACGCTCCACTCGCAGCGACAACGTTTCGAGACCCTGAATAAGCAGGAAGGAGTTGAACGGACTGATGGCATTACCCCAGTCTCTGAGCCCTTCTACCCGTGCCCTCAAGGTAAAGGCAATGTTGCCAAACGGACCTTTGTCGCCAAATACATCCCAGAATACCAGTCCATGGTAACTGTCGGACGGCTCTGTAAAGGCTCTGAATTTTCCATTGCCCCAGTTGAAACGGCCACTGTCTACAATTACACCACCCAAAGAGGTACCATGACCGCCAATCCATTTCGTAGCACTTTCAACCACCACGGATGCTCCATGGTCAAGTGGTCTGAATAAGAAACCTCCTGCACCAAAGGTATTATCTACCACCAATGGAATCTGGTGTGCATCTGCTACTCGTGCAATCGCTTCAAAATCGGGAATATTCAAATCCGGATTACCAATCGTTTCCAGATAAAGAGCTTTGGTATGATCGTCGATAAGGGCTTCGAAAGCTTCGGGGGAATCGTTGGGGGTAAAACGGACCTCCACACCCAGACGTTTGAATTGATTCTTAAACTGGTTATATGTTCCGCCGTAGAGATGGGATGTGGAAATAAAATTATCGCCAGCCTCCAGGATGTTATTCAAAGCGATAAACTGAGCCGATTGCCCCGAAGAGGTCGCCAGAGCAGAAGCTCCGCCTTCGAGAGCCGCTATACGCTTTTCGAATACATCGGTGGTTGGATTCATCAGACGGGTATAAATATTCCCGAACTTTTTAAGTCCGAATAAATCGGCGCCATCCTTGGCATCCTCAAACACATATGATGAAGTCTGATATATCGGCACTGCTCTGGAGTGAGTGGTTTGATCTACTACTTGCCCGGCATGTACTTGCAACGTTTCAAATCTAGCATTATTAAGTCCCATAATCTATCTGTTTTTTTATGAATTGTTTTCAGCAAAGATAGACCAAGCAGACTTAGCCGATATCACTCGTTATAGGCATTTCGAATACCATAAACATGGTATATAAAAGCGATGAATGGCTTTAAATAAATAAAAAAGGGCATCCAAACCTGTTGGACGCCCTTTAATTCACTATAAAAGCAGAGTTTTTATTTCTTCAATTCTTTGACACGGATGTTTCTGAACTTTACTGGAGAACCATGACCAAGGAATCCGATGTGACCCTTTTCGTTGAACAAGCCCGGATGTTGTTTTCCATCGGGTGTACCATTCTTGGTAGCCTCTTTAATATCACCATCCAAAATTACAGTTCCATTTAAAGTAACTGTAATGCGGTTTCCTTTGGCTACAACCTCCTGGTAGTTCCACTCGCCCATTGGTTTATGGAATCCTCTTTTTGCAGGAATAATTCCATATACAGATCCATGGTACTGATATACCTTGAGGTCTTTGTAGATAGGAGCTTCATTGTCTAGAATCTGCAATTCCATACCAACATAAGCTGCATCACCTTCCAACGGCGTACGGATACCTAATCCGTTGTTTGCACCCGGTGTAAGCTGGAATTCGAAACGATACACAAAGTCTTTGTATTCATCTTTTGTATACAGATTGCCACCGTGCGCAGTGCTTGGCTTCATCGAGATACATCCATCTTCCAACACATAGTCTACCGTATTACCAGTCCAGTTGTGCATATTAGTTCCGTCAAATAACACCTTGAAACCTTCTTTCTTTTCTTGTTCCGAAAGTTGGAATGGTTCCGCACGTTTTAGTTCCTTCACTAAAATATTGCGATAGCTTACTTTGCTTCCGTGTGCCTGTAACTCGATCTGCTCTATCGGGAAGATAGGTTGCGAACGATCCCAGAAATTTTCCAGAATTACGTTGTTCACTACAAGCTCGCCATTTAGGTAAACCGTTACACGGTCGCCCACCATTTTGATATAAAAGCTGTTCCACTCGCCCAACTTATTGTCGGCCACCTTCAACGGTTGACTAGGATTTTTCTGGTTGTTATACAAGCCACCCGATCCAACCTGGGCACCTACCTTTACGCGGGCTGTATCCCAAATCTGAACCTGGGGAGTACCACGCAGATAAACTCCGGCATCAGCCTCAGGACCTGCGGGGTCAAGCATCCAGTCAACGTACATTTCAAAATCACCATATTGTTTATCGGTACAAAGATTATCTCCTTTACCGTTAAATACTAATACACCATCCTGAACAGACCAGGTAGAACGAGCCTTCTCGTCGGCTTTAGCCTGTTCGGTAGCCAACTCTTCGGGTTTCATCTTAGCACGCAAGATTGGGTTTTTAACCAAGCCCTTCCATCCGCTCAGGTCTTTTCCGTTAAACAACGATACAAAACCTTTTTCGTCTGCCATTTCATCCAGATGCTTTTGGATAGCCTGTTTCTGATAGCCTGCATCCGGATTGTCGAGAACCTCTTTCACTTTGTTTAAAAGCGTCTTCACATTCTCGCCGGTATAGGATTTATTACCCAAGGCGATATTCATAACAGCATTAGCTGCAGCTTGCTGTAACGGTTTTTCATTTAAGAATTCGCCGGCATACAACATACCCAGATAAGTACCTGTGCGTTCAATTTGCCTTAAGATGGCAACCTTCTGTGCATCGGTCTTGGCAATCTCCATCGCCTTTCTTAAACGGATCAAACGGTTTTCGCCGGTATATTGAACATTAGAAACCAATTTAATGTAAGCATTCATTGCACGGTCAAAATAGCCAGGGGCAGATGAATCTTTGCAGATAGCATAGAGTGCATCGGCAGCTTCAAGACCATTACAGCTCATCAACGCTTCGAAAGCTGCATCTTTTGAGGCACCCTGACCTTTAGCAAAGCCTTCCGAGATTACAGAAAGAGCTTTTGCATCGCCTGTTTGTGCCAACACAATATAATAAAGATGTTTTTTGCTTTCGCCTGCCTGCAACATCCGGTTGCTGATTGTAGAAACCTGGGCTTCTTTACTCATTCCGCTAACAGCTGTAATTACAGCCTGTTGCAATGGAACAATAGTAGAAGCATCGGCCGTTTCAAGCATTCCGCACATGTTTACAAGATCTCTTTCCTCAACCACATCTTTCAATGCAGCATAAGCCGCTTTCTTTACAGACTCATTGTCTGATTTAGTCTGCGCCAGAACAGTGTTAAGATTGGCAGAAGACTTACGCTGAGCCAACAGTTCTATTCCAGCAATTTTGCCGGCTTCTTTAGATTTATCGATTGCCTTTACCACAGGTGTTGAGATATCACCCTTGAAAGAGGCCAGAGCACGTTGCGCTAATTTCACAACCTGCTCGTCTGAAGAGGTAAGTAGTGCCGAAATATCACCGATTGTATTGGGATCTCCCAACTTAACCAATGCCCATACAGCAGCTTCTTTCACTCCAAAATCGTTATTCTTTACCTGTTTACGTATCAGTTCGGTGGCCGGCTGATCAAACTTGATCATCACTTTGCGGATAGCTTCACGCTGAACCGGACATTCACTCTGGCTGGCAATCCAGTTAAGGATGTCTGTTTTAGGTTCGGGTTTGGCTTTATCCATTGTTTTGAACAGGGTAACGTATACTTCGTCGTTAACAATAGAAGAGGTATAATCTAATGCCGCATTGCGGTATTCTTTGGAAGCATCCTTCAATGCTGCAAGAACCAACTTCAAACCTTTCTCTTTTTGAATAGAGAGCAGTATTTCGAGGGCAGCATTACGTGTCTGCGTTTTACCAAGTTTAGTTGCTTTGCTAAGCAGGTTGTTCGCTGCAGCTTCGGCAGCTTGCGTATTTCCATCGGCAGCCAGCTTTTTAATCAAAGCGATGTAGGCTTCGTTTGCTCCGGTATTTTCCATTGTGAAAGCAGACTTTTCGGCCAATGCTCCCAAGGCGTTTAACGAAGTGACAGATCCGATCTGGCTTAAAGCATACAGTGTTACTCTCTGCAAATTCTGATCCTGAGTAGCCAACAAATCCAACAAGGCCTGCTCCACTCCAGTTGCATCTGCTTCGGCAATTGCCTGAATAATGTCTTTCTGGATGGATACATTGTTTTTGACCGATTGTAATGCGGCTGTTAGCGCATTATCGGCTTTTGTTGAATTAAAGGATACCAAAGCACGGGCAGCTGGTCCGGCCAGATTATCCTGAGTCAGGTATTTGGCAAGAACAGGTACGCTTTCATCCTTTCCTACCAACTGAAGCTGACGGATGATAAAGGCTTTGATTTCGCGGTTTGAAACCTGTTCAAGCACCTTGCCGTAAGCGTTGGCAGTAGTTAAACGTGCACTTTCGTTACCCGTTGCCATCACATAATGGGTAAGTCCGCTCAGTGCGTATTCCACTTGCGAATTGTTTCCTTTACCCGGTTCGTTAATCATTTTAACCAACATGGCTACACCATCTTCTCCTGTTGTAGTAAGAGACTGAAGTAACTTATTGTATTCTGCCTGTTTTTGTGCCGGCATTTGCGCCAGAACATCTGCAACAATGGTACTGGCTGTTCTGCCCTGTGGCTCTTGCGCCCAAAGAGATGCCGTTAATAATAATGCGCCTATTGGCAAATATATTTTTTTCATCTATATTTCAATTTATAAGATTAGATATTCCAAGGTGCGCGCGCCGGCTGATCCAACAGACGGTTTGCTGCTTCGTCATTCACAAATTCAAGTTTAACAGGATCAAAGTGCAAGGTACGGTTCAAACGCAACGCTACCGCTCCCATATTAACGATGGTAGCAGAACGGAATCCGTTTTCTTCGTTCAGTGCAAATTTCTGACGGGTCTTAACACTGGTAAGGAACTCAGAGATTTGAGGTTCGGGTTCCGGATAGTCTGCCAGTTTCTTTTCCCAGTTTGGAATATCACAAACAAAATTCTTATAAACATTACCATTCGGGCCTGCAATGTAAGGTGTATCCGGATTACCATAATCGCCACCCCAAAGAACAATCTGGCAACCGTCTTCGTAAGTGTAGGTGATGGAACGCCAGGTTCCTACTGCATCCGGATGTTGTTGCGGAGCATCCACCTCAACTTTAACAGGGCTTGTATGATCTTTTCCTAATATATACTGTACGGGGTCGATATAATGCTGTCCCATATCTCCCAGACCTCCCCCGTCATAATCCCAGTATCCACGAAAGGTCTGATGTACGCGATGTGGATTGTAAGGTTTGTAAGGTGCCGGCCCCAGCCATAGGTCGTAATCGAGTTCTTCCGGAATTGGTTGCGGTTCCAGGTGGGTTTTTCCTACCCAATAGAATTTCCAGTCGAATCCGGTATGCTTGCTGATGGTTACTTTTAGCGGCCATCCAAGCATACCGCTGTCGATCAGTTTTTTCAACGGTTTTACCGGTGTACCCAGCCCGTAGAACTGACTTTTGAACCGGAACCAGGTATTCAGCCTGAAGATATTGCCATGTTGTGCAATCGCTTCCCGTACCCGTTTCCCTTCTCCAATGGTGCGTGTCATCGGTTTTTCACAAAAGATATCTTTTCCCGCCTTCGCAGCTTCCACCGACATGATTCCATGCCAATGGGGTGGGGTGGCGATATGTACGATATCCACATTCTTGTCAAGAATCAGATCTCTAAAATCATGCTAGAGGTTTATTTTTTCTTTCACCTTCGCTGCTGCTTCGGTGAGGTGTTTTTTATCCACGTCGCACATGGCAACTACGCGGGTGTTGTCATAAGGAATGTGGCCGCGGCCCATACCGCCTACGCCTATAATTCCTTTGGTCAACTCATCGCTAGGTGCCATCATGCCTTTCCCCAGCACGTTTCGGGGAACGATGGTGAGCAAGGTTACCCCCCCCATCGTTTTTAAAAATTGTCTTCTGGAAGCCATAAGTAATTACATTTGTTTAATTGATATTTATTTTCATTGTTTTATCAATTGCAAGTTAGAAAAAATTAAAAAAAGGAACGCTTAAATTGCGAAAAAAGTATTTCAAAAATAATTTTCTGCGTGATTTCTTTTTTCTCGAGTGTCTCATTGGACTTTTTTCATCTCCTGGCAATACTGACTTAACCTTTTTCTTGCACCGTAATATTTACATTTTTTTGTTGCATTTTTATGTTTTATAGCGCGTAAAATGTTAATATATTAATTTATTTTATTCATTAATCACTTTATTAATCTAATATTAATTAACTGATATTACATTGCAAATAATATAAAAAACAACTTAAATTGAATTTATGAGGAACAATGTTCTTATGATTTTTTTAATCATATTGGAAGCGTGTAACGTAGAAAGAAACCAAGATTTCACACAATTTGTAAATCCTTTTATTGGAACGGGAGGACACGGACATACTTTTCCGGGAGCAGTGGTTCCAAATGGAATGGTACAATTAAGTCCCGATACTCGTACTAAAGGTTGGGATGCATGTGCAGGGTATCATTATTCAGACAGTACAATCATAGGGTTTAGCCATACACATTTGAGTGGTACCGGAATAGGTGATTATGGGGACATTTTATTTATGCCGATGGTAGATTCTGATCTCATTAATAGAGGGGAAGAAAATATTACCCGTTCAGGATATCGATCGTCATTTTCACATAATAATGAAAGTGCATCTCCAGGTTATTACTCTGTAATTCTGGACGATTATGATATTAAGGTGGAGTTGTCAGCAACGACACGCGCCGGATTTCATCGCTATACATTTCCTGCTTCTGGCGATGCATCTATTTTGGTAGACTTGTCGCATAGCCTACAAAATCAACAAAATACGCTACTTGAAATAGAAGTGTTGAATGAATTCGAATTAAGAGGATTTAAAAAGACGAAAGGATGGGCAAAAGATCATCCGGTCTACTTTCATGCTAAATTCTCAAAACCGTTTGATGCTAAATTATTTATTAATAATGAGCCGACAGATGACATTAAGGCAGAGGGGCGTGATATAAAAGCCTTATTGAAGTTCGATACCAAAGAAAAAGAACAGGTCTTAGCAAAGGTCGCGCTATCCGCAGTCGATTACCAGGGTGCAAAAAACAACCTTGAGGCAGAAATTCCTCATTGGGACTTTGATAAAATTAGAAAAGATGCAAAAAAAGCCTGGAATAGTCAGCTATCAAAAATAAAAATAGAAACAAAGGATCTCGAAAAAAAGAGAATATTTTATTCCGGACTTTATCATGCAATGATTAGTCCCAGTATATATATGGATAGCGATGGCCGTTATGTGGGACAAAACCGTCAAATTATGCAAAGTAACGGAGAGAACTACTACACAGTATATTCTTTATGGGATACATACCGTGGACTGAATCCATTACTCACCATAATTAATCCAACACTTAATAATGAATTTGCTGCGAATCTCTTGCAAAAGTATCGGGAGGGTGGATGTCTTCCCATGTGGGATTTAGCTTCTAATTATACCGGAACTATGATTGGATATCATGCCGTATCTGTTATTGCTGAGGCATATCTTAAAGGTGCAAGAAATTTTAATGCTGAGGAAGCACTTGAGGCATGCATCCACTCATCGGAATTTAATGATGTGAAGATCCCATACGACAAGGATAACATGATCTTGCAAAAACTTATGCCAGTTGCCAAACTATATAAAGATTCATTGGGATTTATCCCTGGCGACAAAGATATAGAATCGGTCGCAAAAGGATTGGAATATGCCTACAACGATTGGTGCATTGCACAGTTTGCCAAATCATTGGGCAAGATGGAAGAATATGAATTATTTACTAAAAAATCCCGGAATTATAGAAATTACTTCGATGCAAGTACAGGTTTTATGAGAGGGAAAATGAGTGATGGAACCTGGCGTGAACCGTTCAATCCACAAGCCTCCAATCACCGTAAAGATGACTATTGTGAAGGAAATGCGTGGCAATGGTCTTGGTATGTTCCCCATAATGTACCTGACCTTGTTTCAATGTATGGAGGGATTGACTCCTTTTCAGTAAAATTGGATTCACTATTCAGCATGACTTCTGAAATAGTCGGAGAGAGAGTCTCTGGGGATATATCTGGTCTTATAGGTCAGTATGCACATGGAAATGAGCCCAGTCACCATATTCCTCATTTGTATAACTATATTGGAGAGTCTTATAAAACACAGGAATTAGTAGACCGCATTCTCACTACACTTTACTTTGATGCCCCTGACGGATTGTCGGGAAATGAAGATTGCGGACAAATGTCTGCATGGTACATATTGAATTCAATGGGTTTTTATCCGGTGTCACCTGCCAGTTGCGAATATTCATGGGGACGTCCACTGTTCGATGAAGTAAAAATTGCTTTGGAGGATAATAAGCAAATACATCTTGTTATAAAAAATAATTCGCCAGAAAATAAATATATACAAAGCATGAAAGTCAACGGTATTGAAAATAATAATCCTTTTATATCGCACGTATTATTAATGTCCGGACCTGAGATTGAAATAATAATGGGAAACAAACCAAATATGCTATTTAATACTATAAAACAAAATGGGTAACTTAAATTCAAGTATAATGAATAAATTACTTTTAATCTTCCTTGCTTCACTGTGTGTTCACAGTGCAGCATTTTCACAGAGGTATTCTATTAAAGGCAAGGTGACGGATGAAGAAGGTATAGGAATACCCGGAGTTACCATCGTTGTAAAAGGGACTCAGATAGGTACGAGTACCGATATCGATGGAAATTACAATGTCAATATTCCTGAATCATCGCAAATTCTGGTTTTTTCTTTTATAGGGATGGGAACAGAAGAAAGAACGATCGGAAACCAGAGAGTCATCAATGTGATCATGAGAACGGAAAGTCTGAGTATTGATGAAATTATTGTTGTTGGTTATGGCCAACAAAAGAAATTGTCATCTGTAGCATCAATCTCACAAGTGAAAGGGGACGATCTGAAAGAAATTTCCGGTGTAACAAATCTTTCAGAACAAATGCAGGGAATCATGCCGGGTGTAACAGTTATTAATACTTCTTCAAAGCCGGGTGATACTTTTAATACGGATGTCTTTATCAGAGGTAAAGCGAGCTGGCGCTCATCTTCCATTCTTACTCTCGTCGATGGGGTAGAACGCGATTTCAATGACGTGGATCCAAATGAGATTGAAACAATTTCGGTATTAAAAGACGCATCAGCAACTGCTGTTTACGGAGTGAAAGGTGCAAACGGTGTCATTCTTGTAACGACCAAACGCGGATCACTGAAAGCTCCTGAAATATCTTTTGAGGCTAATTTTGGAATGAAACAGCCAACGACGAAGCCTGAATTTACAGATTATGTGACCTCAATGAATAAATGGAATGAAGCTGTCACAAATGATATGCAGTGGGATAAGTTAATTCCGCAATCTACAATAGATGCATGGAACAGTGCTTTATCCAGTGGAAGTTATGGGCCTTATAATGTCTATTTTCCTCAAATAGACTGGTGGGATGAAATCGTGAAAAATGGCACGTCACAAAAATATAATATAAGTGTGCGAGGTGGAACTAATTTTGTTAAATATTTTACATCGCTGGGTTATCTGGATGACGGTGATATTTTTAAAACGCAAAAGAATGATTTATTTGATCCTTCGTTTGGTTACAAGAGATATAACTGGAGAACAAATTTTGATTTCAACCTAAGTAAAACCACAGAATTGACAATTAATCTTTCGGGACACTATGGATATCGTAGTCAAATGGGATATCATGCAAATCCTCAGGAAAATTTAAGTACCGGCGAAAGAGGTTTTTTTAATTCAATTTATTTAAGTCCGCGAAATATTTTCCCGATTAAATACGAAGATGGTACTTTCGGACTGAATTATGTCGGTGAGGGTAATCTTATTGCAAATTTTGATTTAGGACAAAGGTTGTTTAAAACAAATCAAAACTTTATAGATGTAATCTTAAAACAGGAACTCGATTTTCTGATAAAAGGTTTAAAGTCTCATGTGAAATTATCATATAATACTGAATCGGGAACATTGTCTGAGATTTCAAGATATGCGACCGGGAGCAACGATTATGATACCAGAAATGTTATCGGTTATCATCGTACTTACGATTATTCAAATCCTTTACCTGAAGGGGGGTATGCGATGATAACAAACAAGAGATGGCCTGAAATTTTTCAGGGCGATAATCCGTCGGCCAGCTATGACGGTGTGATGAATGGAGGTTATCAGAAAAATCTGTACTATGAAATAGGACTTGATTACGCAAAAAATATAAATGGCCACAATATTACAGCAATGGCTGTGATGAATCGTTACGAATATTCCGGTTTGAAAAAAAATAGTTCAACAGGGATTCGCTTTCCATTGAGAAACGAAGCATGGGTTAGCCGTATTACCTATAACTGGAGAGAAAGATATCTTGCAGAAATAAATGGTGCTTATACCGGATCTCAAAAATTTGCCAGAGGTAAGCGGTTTGGATTTTTTCCATCTTATGCATTGGGATGGAGAATATCAGAAGAACC
>Ga0074193_1002778_pt1 | contig 14768 bp, 20 predicted proteins | sample EPASupsiteHSE605_FD_64523 | JGI IMG/M metagenome (GOLD analysis project Ga0074193, IMG submission 64523) | Bioremediated contaminated groundwater from EPA Superfund site, New Mexico - Sample HSE6-05 | ecosystem: Environmental > Aquatic > Deep subsurface > Groundwater > Contaminated ... | reverse complement strand
AAGGATGGGGTTCCGAGTAATGTGTGTGCAATAGATTAAGCTCTTGTGAGCTAAGTGGAGCTTCTTCTTCTCAGCCCCTTTACAGAACTCCATATGTCGTTGTAAGTTTCTTTCTGTATGACAGTTCTTCTTGTCTATGTACACAAAGAAGTTTCCACATTTAGGACACCATCTTTTTCCTGTGAGATTGTCTAGGTTCTTAATCAGTGTGAAGTGTGGAACAGTGAGCTCTGGTTTGTCCTCTAAAGGAAGATACAACAGCAAGAGCTTCATGGTTCTACAATCTTCATTGTAGATGTATGTATCAGTGCGTTTGAACTCAGTGAACTTATCATCTGTTGGTACATAGATCCATACATTCACCTTGTACTTCTTAATGAATTCGCTCATCTCTAACTCAATGTTGAAGCCGGGATACATTCTAATGAATTTGTTCTTCTCTGTGTACCCCAGTCCCCCTAGTTCATAGAACTCCCTGCAAAGATCTTTTATCCTACCCAGTTCATCTCTGAGATTCATTTTGAGTTCTCCATGAAGAAACGCATAAGCAGATATCCAGAAGCATAAGTTGTACTCATTAACATAAGTGACTATGTTCTCAGCATGACTCTTAGCAAGAACTTCTGGAAGAACAACCTTACCACCAACAGACTTGGTGATGTAAATGACTAGTACTGCTTGGCAGACACATATGGGTTTGACTGCAGAAGTAGAGTACCTTACAGCATATAGATACCTTAAATCATCATTGATCTTGACATTGAACTTGTCAAAGTCTTCAGGGTGTTCCTGTCTTATATATGTTGGAGTACGGTGTTGGAACTGAGGATTTGCTGTGACGATTTCATAAAGGAAGGTGTCATCATCTTGTGGTTTCTCAAGAGTGTGTGAGAAGATGATGTTAGCTTTGAAGTAGGTATTTTGGAGTTTGAACTCGGTTTTAAAGTTCTTCTGTACATCCAACTTGAGTGCTTCTTCACTATCACATGTTAAGGTGTAGTGGTGTGTAAGCTCATCTCTTTTTGTGCGTTGACTAATGACTCGCTTTTTTGGGAGGAGTTTTTCATGTTCTTCTGGGTCAGCAGGTTCAATAATATAGTAGTGAGGATATCAGTGAGACTCCTCCAGTTACCAGGCCCTTGCCCACCAAGGTATTTTCCAAGCTCCTTGTAATGGTGTCCAGATTTTCTTTTCTCCGGTATTATCTAGACCCTTCGATTTTCCTGAACCATACAAGGTCGTTTTCCAGTGTCCTAATTTCTAGATTTCAGCCGTGATGCTTGGATGACTCGACTTGATATGTATATTTCATATGGATTCATGACTAAGAATTCCCCTCAGTAAACCCCCTTCAGAAATCACCCTATAGACAACCTCATCTACACTTCCTATGTATATCTTTAATGGCACTTTGGCTGTTATATTTCATAGAGAAATGAAGGGTCCAATGTATGACCCATCTGCATTTCTGGAGGGTATATTTGGTGGGCATTGGGCAAGGATTTTTATCCTATAGAAAATGGATATTGATCCCCCTAAGAAATATTCTCAGGAAGAGTTATTAGAGACCATCCCAACTAAACCTACAGAGATAATATTCATCTGTGAAGAAATCTATAACCCAATAGGTTACACACAAGCTGTTATTAGACAGATTGTCTATGGTAACATGTTAATTACTCCAGAAGAGGTCTTTAAGATGCCAGGAATCTATATTTTACACATAGATTCTAATGATTTTAGTGATAAAACCACTCTCTTATATGATTCCACATGTGTATTCGTTTATGATGTCATACTGAAATACTTCAGATATGGTCCCATGACCACACATGATAATATCCCATTTTGGGCAGAAGAGTTCACCAGACTAGAGTATTAAGACCATGACAGAGTCATGATCTTTATAGACCCAACAGAGTTGGGAATATTGAAAAATAGGTTTTTGTTCTAGATAAATGAGTGACTCAGATGATGAGCAGCAGGTACCAACCATGTATGATGAAGATTTCTTTAAAAATAGAGCCCACAAGTGGGTTAATGAGGATTTATACCAGCTGGATGACTCAGGTAATTATATGACCAGGAGTAAGCAGTGGGTTGTATCACACATTCAGATTACTTACTGGATTACACAGAGATTTATGATCATTATCTATCATTGTTAAAGAAAGAGAGAGGGGTTATAGAAAGGTTACTTTCAGAGCAAATAATAGAGGACCTATAAAGGGTGTTTCTACTGTACGACCATCTGTTAAGCATAAGTTACCTGATGGGAGATCATACCAGAAGACATTATATGATGAATATGTGAAGAAAAGAGCATTGGATGAACAGAATGTGATTAAACCAGAGAAGAAACCATCTAAAGAAGACCTGAAATATCCATTTAAGACCAAGAAGCTACAGTCCATGGTGATTCATGGTGTGAAAGAGACTCTACCAGATTATAAGATGGAGATCTATAAGAAAGGGCTTATGAAACCTATATTTAATAATGAAAGAGGAGGTTATCAACTGGATTTATTGTCACTGGGTACAGATGATGAAGGTTCAGTGAAAGGATTCATTATGTTTCTCATTGGAACTAACACCAGATATGTGATCACTAAGTATCTCAGAGGAAAATCTGTGGAGGATATCTTCCCAGGGCTTGTTAAGGCTTTTCAGAGGTTATCTGCTATGAATGTTCCCATTACCAGCATTAAATCAGATGCTGAGAGTGCTCTAGTGTCTCTGTTTAAGAATAAAGCTTATGAGAAAGACCTTAAGGGGATAAAATTACACTGGTCAGGGTCTCAACATACTAATCATGTGAGAATAGTAGACAGAGTCATGAAGACATTCAGAGATGCTCTAGGTCCAGATTATGACAATACCTTGTTCGAAGATTATTCCACAGTGAAACAGCTTAAAGATTATTACAATGATACTCCACACAAGAGTCTTAAGATATATGGACAGTACATTACACCTACTGATTTCATGGAGGAACCAGAATTAGAATTCATTTATATTAGACAGTGTCATAAGAAGCTAAAGAAGGTAGAGGAGAATCTTAAACAGAAGGGATTACTAGACATGAAACCAGGGAATATTGTCCAGGTAGCTATGTCTTATGGTAATACCAAGAAGAGTTTCATGAAGAAGAGGAGGACCTTTAATACCCTAGCTATGTTTATAAGATATCAGAATATTATAGACAGAAATATGAAGAGTCTGGAGGGTGGCTTAGGAACCCTTGTAGAAAACACCTTTAACTGCTCCATAAACAGAATCCTAAAAGGGCTTCAGAATGAGGGTAAATATCCAGGGTGGCTAGGCAAGTGAACTCTGTTTACTTTATAATCAGGGACCTATTTTTTATCCAGACAGAAAGATGTTGTCTCCCGTAGCCTCCCCAGTAGAGGATGTTTTAGAGATCCCAAAGCACAGAATTGTAGATAGAAATCCTGATGAAGTGATTCATGAGCACTATCTCCAGAAATATGGCTGTCCATCACCACAGGTTGTTCATTCATACCTTAAACAGAAGGTAATCTGTCCAGGAAGTAAGGAAGCTAAGACCTGTAAGGATAAGCACCATTACTTTACAGTGTGTAGGATTACTAACTTCCTTCATGAACACATTCCAGACCTGAAAGACCTCAGGATTATCACCAACAAGTACTTTGAGAGTGAGTTCTCAGAGTTCTCAGCTCTTTCTTAAGGAGAGATAAACATGTTGTCTCAGTTTTTTGGGCTGTAGAACTGAGTTCACTTTCCATTTTATGGTTATAAAAAAGAAATTTTCCCTATGAAGGATTCTACTATTAAGAACCTTCCTCAGAATGGTAACATTCTGGATGGTTTTAAGGCTCTACAGTCTCTTATTCCAGTTAATGATGGTACAAGGAACTTTACACAGCTATCTGCTGATGCATATGCTAACCCATGTCCCATCAATGGTACTCTCAATAAGTCCACACTTAATATTACTCATGCTGATCATGATATTAGTCAGATTAATGACTCATTCATATCAGTTGTCCAGACAATTACTGTCCAGATACCACAACTGAGTGCAACAGCATTCTCCAGCATTGGTTCACCCACAACTACACCAGTATACTTCTTTGGAGTTAAGTCATCCAACCAACTCATTCACCAGATGAAGATCCTCCATGAAGGAAAGAACACAGCTTATCTCTCACAACAATGTATCAGAGAAGGTTATGCATTCAGTAACCTGAAAGGAGCTATGGAGAAGAGAGGAAAGAAAGGAATCCACTCTACATATGGTATGGTTAGTGAGTATTCTACTGAGGTCTGTGGTGTATATATCTCAGCAGATCGTTTTAAGAATGGTTCTAAGACAGCTACTGTGGAAATGAAGAGCCTGATTCCAATCAGTGATCTTCTTCCATTTCAAGCATTCAGTATGTACCCGGCTAATATTGTAGGAGCACTGGCTATTAAAGTTCTCTTCTCTACAGCTGCATTTGTTTGGTGTCAAGTGCCTCCAGAAGTAGTGTTAGAGGCTAACAACTATATGAACTATGGAGTTGATGCGCTCAATGCTGATTTTAAGGCTCTGTCTACATATGACAGGTTCTTCCACCAGATTGGTGACCCAGGATATGTCTATGATTATGTTACAAATGCTTATGCTAGAGTAAAGTCACACCTATTATACAATCCATTAGTACCACACAGTTCAGGTCTCATACAATGGGCTTTGGAGTAAGACCAGAGACTCTCCAAGCCATTTCTCAGATGTTAGCTTCCTCACCACTTATTCTCCCAGCACAAGAATTAGACTACACAGCTTACTCAGCAGTTCCTAATGCTGGTGGCCTAGATACCAGCATTCAATACACCTATGACAATGTGGAAAGCATCTCTCTCATGTTCCCCACAACTACTAACCAACAGACATGCTTCTATAACCCTAACTTAGCTGGTTTACAATTGACCATTGACAACAAACAATTACCACCAAATGCCATCAGCACTAATGTAGAAGAGAGTCCAGAATTCCTTTTCTTCCAACTTTGATGGTTTTTAGTGAACCTTAAATGACACTAGTGACAATATATCAGGTTAATAATCCTGAGACATTACTTGTTGGGATTGGTGAGCCAGAACTTGTTCTGGAATCAGAGCTTCCTGAGAGATTATGAGGAATAAATTCTAGATTAGATACCTTAGAGAATAAAACAGATAATATTGCCAGAGATGGTTATAAAACTATCATCCCAGATATTACTACAGCTGACATAGGAATTAGAAATAATGGTCCAGATTCTGGTCTGAGAGTATCTTATGGAGGCCAAGCCATGTTAAACATATGGGGGAGTAATTAGTTGGTGGAGTGTTATGGAGCACTCAATGCTAACAATGTTACCTCTACTAACAAGACAGACATAGAGAGTCTTCAGACCAAGACCCAGAATATTAATGCCACAGGGACCACACTGAGTAATATTACCACCATTAATGGAAGAAAAATAGGTGTTCCACATGGTTGGAGCTTTAATTACTGGAATTATGCTCCATACATTCCTGTGTGTGATGCTTTCAATGGTTTCATGACAATAGGACATACTATAATCTTTAAAGATGAGTATGGAGAAGACTATGCTGCAGCTATGCTGACAATTAATGCTTGAGGACAGCTAGAAATAGCTGGTAGGTTCTCTGCAGACATGTATATGACTGATGTGGGCTTCTCTCTGAGACAGTACAAGAACACTTCCATGAAATTCATGAAGTTTGATGACACAACCAGTATGCTTACACTGAATTCTCTGGATGACACAGCCACATTTCTTGGAAATGTAGTGGCTCCCAATATAACTACTTTGGAAAATAAGACTCAGGCCATTACTTATGAGACAGAAGGTGATAAGACCATCATAGCCAACACTACAGAGACTGGTAACATGAAAGTAACCTATTCTACTGAAACAAACACACTTACAGTAGGCAGCCATGCCACATTTACTGGCTCAACATTCTTCAGTGCCACCATTAATGGGAATAACATAGAAAATGAACTCAGTAAGTTACAGTACTTATCCACAATGGATGATCTCACAGAGGTTAGTGGACCTTTTAAGGCCAGTAATCTAGTTGGAATCACCTATGATGGCAACCTCAGCAGCCCTAATATCAGTACTCTGGAAGATAAGACTCAGAACATAATCAGGATACCTGGTACAGTTGAAGACCCAACATCACATACAGAGATAGATGGAGTGAGCTTCCAGACAACTCTGGGAAGAATTTCTAACATAGAAGGTACTCTCACTAAAGTGAGTTATGATCCAATGGAGGAACTGACAACCATCTCAGAGAAACTGTCTGTTGGAACACTGAATGGAAACAAGATAGGTGCTCCAGACATATTTAGGTATGATGTAGTTACACCCTTCATTCCTGTGGTTGGTTCAGATGGTATAATAGAGATAGGTAGGTACGTAGATTTTCATGCTGCTGACACATCACATGATTTCTGGACTAGATTAGCCTGTATAGGACAAAACACACTTGAAATAACAGGAACTGGTTCTATGAGGATGACAAGAATAGATATTTCAGCTGATATGGCACTCAGAACTGGTAACACTCTGTTAAGATTCATGAAGACAGATAATGCTACTAACATGCTTACACTAAATAATGATACCAATGAGGCTACATTCTTAGGAAATATAGTAGCACCATCCCTGAATGGTAATATGATAGGAGCTAGCAATGAAGGGTTTGGTTACACAACTGATGCTCCATACATTCCTGTGTGTAAAGCTAATGGTATTACAGAACTAGGTTATAGAATAGATTTTCACCTTGCTGATGCTACCTTCAGAGATTTCTCAGCATACATCTCCAACACAGCTCTGAATACTCTCAGAATTTATGGTACAACAGATAACTCTGGTACTCTAGAGACTAATATTCTAGCTATCAGAACAAATGGAGAGGATGTTAGGTTACAACTTAGTACCAATCAGTACCATAACTTATCTATGTTTAATAAAACTGGGACACAGCTATGGGTTATGGACTCTGATGGTACTAATTGATTAGAAAGATGGTCTACAACAAGGATTAATTCTATTTATGCTTCTACTAGGACCATTGCTATGACATATACAGCTGGTACACCTGCTAACACAACCATAGCAGGAAATCTTACTGTGACAGGGGTCATTAATGGTACTTTAGCAGGTTCACAGACAATAACTCATAAGACTAAGTATACTGGAACCATCACACCAGGATGTTTTGTGGAGAGAACAGGACAAATCTATAGAGAACCACCTAAGGTGGGTACTACTAGTACCTGGAATGAACCCACAGAGGAGGATCAGAAAGGATATTACACTGTAACACAGACTACATCATCACTACCACCATATGAGAACTGAATTTCCATGGTGAAACAAGCTGAGGGGTTCACAACCAACATTATTGGAGTGTGTACAGAGGTGATAGACCATGAATTCTGTAAGTTCGCCACTCATGGAGACTGCTTAATCAAGTGTGTCTCTGACACATATCATTTAGGTGACATAATCATCCCATCCTCCAGTGGTGGGTATGGAAAGAAGGGTTCCAGCATGGAAATCATAGATTGTATGACTAAGATGGTACCCAGACTAAAGATTACTAGCCTAGAAACTGATGAAATAGACCCTGAGTGTGTGGTAGGATTCATCTCCATCTAAATTCACTATGGGGATTTTTTTATTCTACCTAAACACATGACTGAAGCATTTAATTTCATGCCTGAGATAGGTAAGAGAGTGAAGAAGGTCACTGAAAGAAAGGAACTTACCTCTGTTGAAGAACAGGAGTTAGAAAGACTTAAGGCCAGAATGAAAGAATTAAATCCAAGAGGTTCTGGTGCTGGCAAAAGAGCTGAGAGGAGAAATGAAGCCATGGCACACCTCATTAAGCTAAGTGAGATGAACAATGAGCTTAAGGCTGTTGATTGGATGAATAGTAAGAAATCTGCGATGATGAAGATTAAATCTGATCCAACTAAATATTGAGGATGGACAGCAGATAACTCCAGAGACATTTCTGGAGATGGTATTCCAGAAATTATTATCAATGACCAACATGGTGCTGTTAGTGGAGTAAATGGTAACACCATTAAGAAATCCAAGTACCCAGAGAGGAATATGTATGTAAGATCCTTCCCTGACCCACAACAAAGGAGAGCTAAGAGGGATAAAGATGGTCGACCAGTTAATTATGCTGTGGACAAAGAAGGAAGGAAGATCTCTGGCTCAGAAAAATATGTTACTAAGAAGAATTACATTGATGACCACATTAACAAGCTTAATGTGGATGCTCTTAGTGGTGAAGTAGAATATTCTAGTGAGTACACTAAGAAGACTAAGAAACTTACTCCATTCAAGATCTTCTCTAAGGTTGTAATGAATAATTACTGGGAAGCTCTAATTAATAATGGCTACATGAGTGATATTCCTAAGCATCTTAAGGCTATGTTCTATCTTAAACTGAAGAAGAATGTATGGGAGTACATTAAGCATTGGGCTGCTAGTAAGATCCTTGGTATAGAATATCCTGCTGACAAAGCTAAGAGGGAATACATAGATAAGACACCTAAGATGAAGTCTGCTCTGGACCAACTCATGAAGGAAATCATTGTTACCCCCATTGAAGACACTGGAGCCAAACTTAATGATGCTTAAATGTTCACTAGACAAGAGGTATTATCTCAAGAAGATGCTGCTCTAGAAGGAAAGACCTTTGATTATCCAGAGGAAATGGGTGATGGAGCTGATGAAGATGGTGATCAGGAGGATGATATAGCAGATCTTAATGATGAATCATATAATCAGTATTTTAATAAGTAAATCACCTCCACAAAAATATTTTTGGAGTCACCTCAGAGTAAAATCCTCTCTAAGAACACTTTTTTATAAAAGTATTCTGCTCCTTCAGAAGATGATTTTTCTAAAGTAAAATCCTATCCATACACACATGGTAATCATCCTTCAGGGTATTTATAAGCCCCATTATACATCATCTTAAAGTCCCTGGACTTAATTTTTATGTTCTCTACTCCCTGGAACATGGTTTCAGCTATACAGAAACATCCTCCTGAGGGTTCTGGTGGCTTAAGTATCACATAAACATCTCCTGTAGGGCATCCTAAGAAAAGACTAATGACATACTTCAGCTCTCCCACTGTGAACAAGATCCTCTTGGATTGGTCTATGATGTTCCCAAGGAGCTTATAATCATTCATTGTCAGGATATGAACCACCATTTTATTAAACTGGATGGTGAATTCTGGGTTGATACTAGCTGAATCGAAGCTGGAGACCACTCCACTGTATGGATTAGGTTCTATTAACTTACCATCATCTTCCTGTGGGGTCCCATTGTTAATAGTAGTATTATTATTCAACAAAGGTTGATTAGTGGTGTCACCACTGCCTGTAAGAGCCTTTAAAGCTACACTAGAAATAGTTTTGGCTATCATGATTTCAAAGGAATAAAAATACACTCCACAGTATTTTAAACCACTATTGGTGGGAATGGTAAGCATGAGTGATCACTCTGGACCATCATCTTAGTATGTCTTCCTGAGAGAGCCACCTTTAATAAGGTAACCTTGTGCATATCTCCAGCTAAGAATTGTAAGTGGGATGTATAATCAGAATAGTTCTGACCATATAATGCATCAGAGTATGTCTGGCATGTCACTCCAACAGTCTTAATAGGAAATCCTTTAGACTTCTGAGTAGGTTTCTTGTCACCAAGTGACCACAGTGTGTAACACTTAGGTCCTAAACAGATCATGTTCTCTCCTTCATTTTCATAGCATTCTCCTAACAGCTTCTTCTTATGAACCATCTTCTCCAACTTGTCTGTAATGCTCTCATTTGGTAAGAACAGGTGATAGTTCTCATTATAGTACTTCTGATCCTTAACTATCCAGTCTAAACCCTGCTTAATTCCCATTTCTGGGTTACCACTAACAGAAAAGTACATGGAATCTGTATCTCCTTCACAGAAGTGGAACCAGTTCTGGTCATAACACCTGTTCATGAAGTTGTATATAAAATTCAGGTACCAAACCTTTGCTATATCCAATGTAAAGAATCCTTCCTGTAATGGTGTATCACATCCATAGGACTTCTTAGTAGAAATAACCTGGTACTTATCCTCTGTTAGCTGTAACTCACTCCTAAACTCTGGTTGCATGTGCTTCTGGAAAAAAGTATCTCTATGAACTATGTCTACTGAAGTTAAGTGCTCATCATTCTTTATGTCATACCCATAACAACCATTCATTATGATCTTCAGGGTCATCTGCATGGCATCATCCTTTCTAAGGATAGCCTCTTGTCTTCTCTTGGTTAACTCACTGACAAATGGATTGAATACAGTATGCTTATTAAAGATGGTCATGTTCCCAACCTCTGTTATTTTAAAATCGAACATATCCATGAGGAATATTAGGTAATAATTACTGAAACTCATCATGGTTCCCATTGTGGAGCTCAGATTAGTAAGCTTCTTCTCTGTCTTCTGTCCCTTATTATCCTTAATCTGATTATACATGTACTTTCCTATGGTCTCTTTGTTCAGATTAATCTCATTGTTCCTCAGAATGGGTGGAAAATTAGCTATATCATTAAGTCTCTCTTCAGGAGTATACTATTTAACCTCTACTACATAGAGATTTTCATACTCCTGTCTCTTATTAATGATACTCATGATCCTCCATCAGTACATTATAGCATCCATCTATGGAGAAATCTTGGTAACACATAGCATACTTAACTGAATAAGCATAACTGCTGAGGGAAATATATTGGAGAAGGTCTATACCAAACTCTCTTACCATCTGTATGTAGTTATCTAAGGCTGGAATCATGATCTGGGTATCTTTCTCATTATATTTCTGGAGGTAATCCCACATACACTCACCTTCTGAGACCATTTCTGTATGCTCAGTGACATACTCATTGTACTCTTCCTCTGGAAGAGGTTCCTTCTTAAGTGAATTATAGAAAACCTCTCTGGGATAGATGATGTTACCACCTAAGACCTCTTTATAGTTAGTTGCGTTCAGTAAATCATATGGAAATACTCCCTTAGACTCCTGTTGGAGACCTTTAGGAGAGAAATCCTTACAGAACTGCTTCAGTGGGATACCTGGACCAAGATAGTTCATAGCATCTACAAAGGTAATAGACACATTATCATAGTTCTTATGGAGAACCTTAATGGATTTCATGGCTGAAGCTGATCCTATAGTATGTTTAATGGAACAGTTCCCTGTCATGAGATGTCTAAGAAGGAAATGACTGTCGAACTTACTGGAATTATATCCTAAGACCTTAACATTACAGAAGAACTTATAGATACTAGCTATGGCAGCTACATCCTTCTGTTCTGAGAGAAAATTATAGAGAACACATGTCTGTAAGTTATACTTCTTAACAAGAAGAGCCTGCTTAAAGAGCTCATCCAAGAATTGTTCTATGAAATCATCTCCATTTCTAAGATCATAGTAGAATGTCTTAGTAGTCTCTGTTTTAACTGTCATAGCTATGCTCAGAGCCTTAAGAGTAGAAGCATCTATGGTATGTTTCACTGGCTGTTTGGTCTTAGGGTCTATACGAATTAGTGTATTTCGGGCCGGAGGTCCGAACTGGCTCGGGACAGGGTCCCAGCTACCAGTCCGGAGAAAAAGGTGTTGGATCAGTAGAGAAGCTATATGAAGATCTATATAATGGAGCAGAGATAGAATTCGATTTAGCTAAGAGTTCTAGACCGTCGTTCGACATGAGGAATGATTTCTCCGTAGAGACTCGTAGGAAGTTCGTTCGGAAGATTAAGTGTTAGCTTTTTAGCGGTAAGGAAATATGGGTGATAAGGTAACTATTTATGACATCATCAGAGCTATATGCATGACCGTTGTACTCGTAGTAATAATATTCGATGATGACGACGATGAGTAGTTACGGAACTAACTAACTAACATTTTCTCGTTAAGAAATGAGGGTAGTAATACAACCTAACATAATGTACACAGCGAAAACGGGAGAGAAGATGGTGGGAGGATCGATAAAGAGGTCTCCAGTGAAGAAATAATGATGACTACTTTTTAGCCGGTATGAAATGAAGAGATGCGTCGTCACGTGTAAGACACGAAGAGGCGTTCACATCGCACTAGCGGATGGTCCGGAAGAAGTCTCATATCTCATAAAAGAACTTTACGGTACAGATATCGAAGTGCTTAAGACCGCGACATACCCTACAGCCGAAGAAGCCGAATATGCTTATAATGATATGAAGAGTACATTACAAATCTGCCCAGGTGTGACAGTAGAACGTCTTTATGAATCGGTCTGGGCCACTCGGGCCAAAGCGATGGGTAACAATATAAGTGGGTCGAATCTTGGTCCCCTCGGGAAGATAGAAGCATGGCTCGCTATAGGAAACAAGATGGACGACGAATTAGATTCGCATTGTGGCTATAAGATGTTTACATTAAATAATATGTAAGTTTCTTTTTTCTTCTTACGAAATGGAGGAAGGATCCATAATAATATGTCAGATCACCGGCGGTGTTCCCGTGTTTAACGGTACATTCGCTATTATGACCAATACACCGGATGAGACAATCGAAGATATGAAAGAATTCTATGGAGGTAACGTAGAGATCTTAAAAAGGACTGATATGGAGTCAGAATGTGAACTACGTTTCATACGCATGACGGATGTATTAAGTATGTATACTAAGGTTAGTGGGAGAATGGACAGTCCGATTAAATTAATATATGAACGAGAGAAGGATCGTATACGGAACTCTAATCTTAGCCCTCTCGAGAAGATAAGTCTATATGAAAAATTAGGTGCTAAGAAAATAAACTATAGACATGAACACTTCCGTATAAACCGTGTGAAGACATAGAGATCATTTTTCCGGAGAGCACATCGAATATTTAGCCGTAAGGAAACATGTTTAGGAGGAATAGAGATGGATACCAGTCGCTTCAACCGGAAGTGATCGTACTGCGTAAAGAAGACATAGATCTTAAGCTATTCTATAGACTAATTATGGTAGCTAATACATGTCGCTATGTACACTCAGGAAGTATTCTATCGTGTGTGTTAGCCGCTCATTATCTAAAGAACCATCCCGATGAAGAAATAGATAGAGTCCGTAACAATAAAGGATGGAGCTTCTCGTTTTATATGAAACATAACGGAAAGTCCTCTATCATGATAACGGGAATGGGTGATACCTCGGAGTCTAAAGATGTCCCCAGGTCAGAGTCTCCGGGGTTAGTTATCGTCTGGGACAAGCGTAAGAATAAGTTTCTCGGAGGGATACATACATATTATACACTAGGGGAATCTGATTATGAATACTTTATGAAGATAGGACCTATATACGGGGAAGAATATAGCGACGCTTCATGGTACAAGGGTATGGGCGAGGAACCATTACTCATGAATGATCTAAATAGAAGACATAGTGAGTTTGTAGACAGGATTCGTAGAGGAGGATACAGTTTAGATGACCTATCAGAGATCTTTAAGGGATCAGAAGCATTAAGAAGAGGTCATAAGATAACGAGATCTCTAAGTGCCTTTATATCGAGAGAGGATGTCCCCGAAATACTTAGAACGGCCTACACGGATAGCAATCTACCGATGGACGTCTTCTTCATCGGGAAGTCGGGTGTGATGTGTGTGCATCTATGGTTACTGATTCTACTTCGATACATGGTGGGCGAAGAGTAATGATGATGGTAAGGTCATTTTTCGTGATAGGGGTACACCCCTCCCTTTTTCCCTAAGAAGGCCCCTATGAATATGAGGTTCTATTTCGGGGTGAAACTGAAGGTCAGAAATAGGGGGTCTAAATGAGGTTGAAAATAAGGGTAATTTAGAAGGGTAAAATGATAGGGGCATAAATAGGGAAAAAGGGAGGGGTACACCCCTAAGTCAGAAATTTAGGGGTTAGAGACCTAAATAGTAATGGTATGGGCTAATGGGTAGATGAGGTTCTAATTCGGAGTGAAACTGAAGGGTATGGACTAGGTGGTTAGATGAGGTTCTAATTCGGGTGAAACTGAAGGGTGAATGATTTCGGGAAATAAGTTAGTTATTATTTATGAGTCCAATTTTTTACCCTCAAGGAAAGATGAGCCAGAGAATGGTCCAGACACAACACGGGTGTGTAAACAACGTTGGATTCAAGACGAATTATTTAGACGAATTCTACATCGAGAAACAGAGCTTAGTTAAGTTCTTAAAAGGTAATGAAGTCTTACCCTCCGGTTATGTTGTCCACGAACAGCATAAATGTATTATAGAGAGGTTTATAGGTCTGTGTAGACAGGTCGTACCCTTAGTCGTACCTGTTCCTCGGAAGCTTACTGAAGCGAAGGTACCTTATCTCGAGATCCAACCAAAGGATACTAATGAGATGCGGAAGATGATCGATAAGCTTAATATTAAGACTCAGTCGTTCACATGTAACCATAGGAAGATAGATGAGATGTACTATAGATTCGAAGCGGACATAGGTAAGATCTATGTATCCGAAGACTATAAAGTAGTAGAAGAGTTCTTCGAGAGGGTTGCCGGAGTAATCAGATCGGTGAAGATGGATGATGAGAGACTATCGATAAAGGAAGAGAATGCTCGTAAGGCTATATGCATGGCGAACAAGCGTAAGTATGATGACGACGATGATAGTGACGACGAACCATCATATG
>Ga0074193_1002777_pt1 | contig 14769 bp, 15 predicted proteins | sample EPASupsiteHSE605_FD_64523 | JGI IMG/M metagenome (GOLD analysis project Ga0074193, IMG submission 64523) | Bioremediated contaminated groundwater from EPA Superfund site, New Mexico - Sample HSE6-05 | ecosystem: Environmental > Aquatic > Deep subsurface > Groundwater > Contaminated ... | reverse complement strand
ACATTGCCGAGGGAATAGCTCACATCAAATCGACTTTTAATAATACGATAATTTCGATAACAGATAAACATGGAAATGCCATATCCTGGGCTAGTGCCGGAACAGTTGGGTTTAAGGGATCCAGAAAAAGTACACCATTTGCCGCCCAGCAAGCGGCTGAAAATGCAGCTCGGGCAGCAATGGAACATGGTCTTAGAGAGGTTGAATGCTTCGTTAAAGGTCCAGGAGCTGGACGCGAAGCGGCTATAAGGTCTTTACAGGCAGCGGGTTTGGAAGTAAGCGTTATTAAGGACGTTACCCCTATTCCCCATAATGGATGTAGGCCGCCTAAAAGAAGAAGGGTTTAAGGAGGTAGTGGTTTAAGTGGGAAGATATACTGATGCAGTCTGTCGCCAGTGCCGCCGTGAAGGAGAGAAGTTGTTCCTCAAGGGGGATAGGTGCTATTCCGAAAAATGTGCGGTGCAGAAGAGACCTTTTGTACCTGGTCAGCACGGCCAAAAGCGTAAGCAGAAAACCAGTGAATATGGTCTCCAATTAAGAGAAAAGCAGAAGACCAAGAGAATCTATGGAGTTCTGGAGAAACAGTTCCGCAACTATTTCAAGAAAGCGGAGCGGCAAAAAGGTATTGCCGGTGAGAACCTGTTAATTCTGTTGGAAAGACGTTTGGATAATGTGGTTTTCAGATTAGGTCTGGCCTCCTCTCGTAAGGAAGCACGCCAGTTAGTAAACCATGATCATTTTACCATCAACGGTAAAAAGGCCAATATTGCCTCCATGTTAGTGGGAATGGGCGATACTATTCAAGTCAAGACCAACAGTAATGATTCACCAAAATTTCAGGAATTAAAAGCCTCCGGTGCTTATAAGACTCCTCCAGAGTGGTTGGAAGTAGATATAGATAATCTAACGGGCAGGGTACTGGCCTTCCCGACCAGAGAGAATATAGATACAGCGGTAAATGAACAACTGATTATTGAGCTGTACTCTAGATAATATATCTATGTAATATAAACCTCTAATAATGAAGGAGGGGATAAATTTAATGCTAGAAATGGAAAAGCCGCGTATAGAGTGTGTTGAGAAGGACGTGGAGAACAACTACGGAAAATTTGTAATAGAGCCACTGGAAAGAGGTTACGGAACTACCCTGGGAAACTCCCTAAGAAGGGTTCTGTTATCATCTTTACCGGGAGCTGCTGTTACCTCTATCAAAATTGATGGAGTTTTGCATGAGTTCTCCACCATTCCTGGTGTACTCGAAGATACTACGGAAATGATATTGAATATCAAGCAGATGGTATTACGTTACGATGGCAACGAAAGAAAACTCATCCGCATGGAACAAAAAGGGAAGAAAAATGTGTGTGCTGGGGATATTGAAGCGGATAGCGAAATAGAAATATTGAATCCAGAGCTACATATAGCCAGCTTGGATGAAGACGGCAAGTTAGAAATTGAAATGACAGTCGAAAGAGGCCGGGGCTATGTAAGCGCAGATCAGCAGCCTCAGAAGAATGCTGATATTGTTGGTTTGATACCCATTGATTCGATATATACTCCGGTCAAGAAAGTTAATTATTCAATAGAAAACACTCGAGTCGGGAAAAGAACCGATTATGATAAACTTATTCTGGAAATCTGGACCAATGGAAGTATTCGACCTGAAGAGGCGATAAGTTTATCCTCACAGATACTAATTGAGTATCTGAAACTCTTTACGGAGATTGATGACACCTATTCTGAGGTAGAGATTTTAGTTGAAAAAGAAGAAGAGAAAAAAGACAAGGTATTAGAAATGTCTATTGAAGAGCTGGAACTTTCGGTTCGGGCATCCAACGGCCTCAAGCGGGCCAGCATCAATACAGTAGGCGATCTTATTGAAAAGACCCGGGAAGAAATGAGTAAGATTAGAAACTTGGGTCAGAAATCACTGGAAGAAATAGAGAAAAAACTAAAAGAGTTGGATCTAAACTTTAAGAAATCAGACGAGTAGAAAGGAGGGTTTCCATTGAGTTATCGTAGACTGGGATTTAGGAGCGATCACCGGAGAGCATTGCTGAGAAACTCAGTGACCTCTTTATTAGAACATGAAAAAATAACTACCACGGAAACCAGAGCTAAAGAAATAAGCAGCATTGCAGAAAAAATGATCACCCTCGCCAAAAGGGGAGACTTACACGCTCGCAGACAGGCGGATTCTTATCTGATGAGTGAGGCTGTGGTTTATAAATTGTTTTCAAATATATCAGAACGCTATAAAGAACGCGCCGGCGGCTACACCAGAATTATAAAAACCGGTATGCGCAAAGGTGACGGAGCGCCCATGGCGATCATTGAACTAGTAGATTAAAGATGTCCGGCCTGCTAATCCTGAAAAGGGTCATTCGGCCTTTGAGAGAGTCTTTTCGATCAGGAAAGGCTGGATTGACAGCCTAATGTGCATTAATGGTTCGGGTATTCTTCTCCGGACTGTTGTTGAAGTGCTCTTACCTATTATGGTATAGGCGGGTCGGGAAAATATGTTACTAACACCATAATAAAAATAAGAGTTGATACGGCTCTTTAAAATTGTATCTATGGAGGATTATGAAAAATGTCCTCCTAATCTTTTATACGGGGCAAAAAGCTGGACTGTAATATAATTGCAATGCCTTGATAAATTGGAGTGGGTGCAGGTCCTATTCTCAAGGATATCGAGACAATTATGAATTGTACTTCAAATAGTTGTATCAGGTGGTGCGTAAATGCTTAGGATTAAAATGATAATTGAATATGATGGCAGCAATTATCATGGATTTCAGAGGCAGGATAACGCCCATTCTATTCAAGCTGAAATAGAAGAACAGCTGATAAAACTAACCGGTGAAGTAATTAATATTACAGCTGCCGGCCGAACTGACGCCGGGGTGCACGCCCGAGGTCAGGTGATAGCCTTCAATACCACATCCAGTATACCACCCACTCAATGGGCGCTGGCATTAAACAGCTTTTTGCCGAGAGATATTAGGGTATTGAACAGCAATGAGGTTAACCTGAATTTCCATCCTCAATTCCAAGCTATAAGTAAACAATATGTCTACTATCTATACAGGCAGAAACCAGGGGCTGCCTTTTACCGTAAATATGCTCTATGTACTACGGAAATATTAGATATTAATGATATGCGGCTAGCCTGTGAGCAGATCATCGGGCGGCATAATTTCCAGGCCTTCTGTGCCAGCGGTTCCAGTGCCAAAACCTTTGACCGTACGGTAACCCAATGCACAATTGAAGAATCAGGCAGTTTATTAAGATTTAATATAGAAGCAAATGGATTTTTATATAATATGGTGCGGATTATCATGGGCACACTTCTGGAGGTAGGCAGGAAACGGATAGCGGCAGATGATGTGATTAAGATTATCCAGTCCAGAGATAGGAGCAGAGCTGGTCCAACTGCGCCTGCACATGGATTATACCTTCTTTCGGTACTATACCCAAACAATATTAAATAAAGGCTTTATTAAATTAAACGCAAAAACATTTATTTTAGTAAAAAAACGGTAACTTTCTTGACAAAGGGACTTAAACATAGATAAAATTAGAAGGTAGTCTCTAAACTTCTGTTTGGCTCCAGCCCCGTTGACAAGCAGCTAGAATAGATACATCAACGTATGCATCCAGGTAATGATATACAGGAGGGAAAATCGTGAAATCATATATGGCGAAGCCAGCGGAAGTTGACCGCAAATGGTACGTGATAGATGCAACTGGCCAGACTCTGGGCAGACTGTCTTCGGAAGTGGCCTCGATATTGAGAGGCAAACATAAACCTATCTATACCCCGAATGTAGACACCGGAGACTTTATTATCGTAATAAACGCGTCTAAAATAAGACTTACCGGAAACAAGCTCAACCAGAAAAAAATGCGTTGGTATACTGGTTATCCGGGTGGTCTAAAGGAAATAGATTATGGTTCACTTTTACAAAAGAAGCCGGAAAGAATCATTGAAGCAGCAGTTAAAGGGATGCTTCCCCACAACCGTTTAGGGCAGGCTATGTTTAAGAAACTTAAAGTATACAGGGGGAGCGAGCACCCTCATCAAGCCCAAAAACCCGAAGTTCGGGAATTGAGAGGTTAGGAGGAGCGATATGTCTAAGGCACAATATTGGGGAACCGGAAGAAGAAAAAAAGCAGTTGCCAGGGTAAGACTAGTTCCCGGCGATGGAAATATATTAATAAACGATAGAAACTTTGAAAGTTTCTTCCCGAATAAAACCAGTCGGCTCATTGTTTTGCAGCCGATGGAATTAACCGATATGACCGGAAGATTTGATATTATTTGCCGAGTAGCCGGCGGTGGAGTTACTGGTCAGGCAGGGGCTATAAGATTAGGTATTGCACGTGCATTGATCAAAGCTAATGCGGAATTGCGGTCCAATCTTAAAAGAGCAGGATTTCTCACCCGTGATCCACGTATGACTGAAAGAAAAAAATACGGTTTGCACAAAGCCCGCAAAGCACCACAATATTCAAAACGTTAAGTCATCAAACCTCTCTTCGGAGAGGTTTTTTTTTGTTGCAAAAAGTAAATATTGGAAATACACTGATCATATATTATTTACCTCCCTGGCATATATAAGAAATAGCATTACTAGGGAGGTATTATAATTTGTTTAATAGGGTTCTGATTCTTAAAAGGAAGACGGGCAGTATTCTACTCTCTATTTTACTTTTGCCTGCTCTTTGTTTTTGGGGCGTTAATTTAAACGATCCGCGCGATCAGGCTGTTTTGTCCTATACTCTGGCAAACCACGTAATTGTGGTAGATGCTGGACATGGAGGTTTTGATCCGGGAGCTATCGGCCCGGGTAAAAACGTAGAAAAAGATATAACTCTATCGATCAGTAAAAAGCTTGCAGGCCTTTTAAGCCAATCCGGGGCACTGGTTGTGACCACTCGTGATAACAATGAAGACTTGGCTGGGGACAAATCGGGAAGTCTATTGGAAAGAAAGAGAAGGGATCTCGCCGCAAGAGTAGCTAAAGCTAAAGAAAATAAAGCAGATATTTTTATAAGTATTCACACCAATGCAGATGTAAGCCCAAGGTGGTCAGGTGCCCAGACCTTTTACAGCGGCAACAGTGAAAAAGCCAAAAAAATTGCTGAAGCGATACAGGGTGAATTAACGCATGTACTGGGGAATACTACTCGTAAAGCAAAAACCGGTAATTATTATATAACTAATAAAACGGATATGACTGCAGTGATAGTGGAGGTAGGCTTTCTATCCAACCCCAAGGAAGAGAAACTTTTGAGCTCGAGTGAATACCAGGATAAAGTAGCTTTTGCTATATTCTCGGGTATAGCTAAGTCACTGCAGGATAACTAGTTTACGTTACCAAAGCGTTAGGGGGAATAATAATGATTACTTATGCGGCTCTATCACCGCATCCGCCCATTATAATACCCGAGGTGGGCGGAGATAGGACGACGGAAGTCAACTCTACAATTGATGCCATGCAGTCTATAGCGAGGGAATTGCTCCTCAGCACTCCAGATACTATAGTATTTCTCACACCGCATGGTAATGTATTCTCAGATTGTATTACCTGCCTTATTGAACCACAGCTTTCGGGCAACCTGGGGAGTTTCGGGAGGTTGGATATAGGGACAAGCCATCCTAATGACCTCGAATTGGTAAAGGAATTAGGAATACGAGCGGAGCAGTGTGGTATTAGCTTAATAGGGATAAATGGGGAAATAGCTGATCGCCACCAATTAAATGCACAAATTGATCATGGGATAATAGTACCGCTGTACTATCTCGAAAAGGCCGGTATGGGGGACAAGCCAATAGTTGCCATAAGCGTAGGTTACCTGGATAATATTCAGCTTTATACCCTGGGAAAGATAATTCAGGAGGCAGCCGAAAAACTAAGGAAAAAAGTGGCGGTAGTTGCATCCGGTGATATGTCCCATCGTTTAAAGGATGAGGGACCCTATAACTACCATCCTGACGGTCCGCGCTTTGATCTAATGATAAAAGAGCTCCTTGGAAAGGCTGATGTAGAAGGAGTTTTAGACATACCGGAAAAGCTAAGAGAAAACGCAGGGGAATGCGGTTATAGATCGATTATAATTATGCTCGGGACATTGGATGGTTATGATATTAAAGCCAATGTTTTTAGTTACGAAGGCCCTTTTGGAGTTGGATATTTGACCGTGGGCTTAGTATCTGGGAATCACGGGGCAAGCATGCTTAAAAAAATGGAAGCCATTGAGGTGAGGGAAATTGAAATAAGACGCTCATCTGAATCGCTGCCGGTAAAATGGGCGCGGCTAACCTTGGAGAGCTATTTGAAAAGCGGCAAAAAGCCAGATTTTCATGAAGATATGGATTCCCTGCTCAATGAACGGGCGGGAGTATTTGTTTCTATAAAAAAGCATGGTCAACTAAGGGGTTGCATTGGGACCTTTCTGCCAGCTTACGAGAACTTGGCACAGGAAATTAGAAACAACGCTCTGGCTGCAGGATTAAAAGATCCCCGTTTTCCTGCAGTAGAGGCAGCCGAACTGCCCGCACTGGTTTATTCGGTAGATATTCTGGCTGAACCACAACCCTGTAACCGGGAGGATCTTGACCCCAGAACCTATGGAGTTATTGTGAGCAGTGGAGGACGAAGGGGATTACTTCTTCCCGACCTAGAAGGGGTGAACACAGTAGAAGAACAGCTGCAGATAGCGCTGCAAAAGGCCGGAATTTCACCGCGGGATAATTATTCAATCCAGCGTTTTGAGGTGAAGAGGTTTACTTAATAGATTAGATCTTTCGGGGAACGATAGACGCAGATTCGCGTTGCTTACGCGGACCTTTCGAGCGTGGATTTACGCAGAAGAAGAAGGTATGAGGGTAAGTACCTAAAAAATCGGCACCAATAAAGTTGCCGCGTCTGAGCAAAGCGAACCCGCATCTATTCTTAACGGAGGTTGATCATGGCCCAAGTTGAAGCAATGTATTATGAGAAAATTGATGATAATGCAATTCACTGCATGCTTTGCCCGCACCACTGTAAATTAAAGGAGAGCCAAGCTGGATTATGCCGGGTAAGGAGAAATGATGCGGGAATCCTTTTGACATCAAATTATGGCGAGGTATCTTCTATAGCTTTGGACCCTATTGAAAAGAAACCTCTATTCCATTTCTATCCAGGTGCCAATATCCTATCAGCAGGTAGTTATGGATGTAACCTAGCTTGTTCATTTTGCCAGAATCATACTATCGCTCAAGGTACACCCCAAACGCGCTATTTAGAACCTGATACTCTTGTAGAGCTTACACAAAACAGCAGTAATCACGGATCAATCGGAATGGCCTTTACTTATAATGAACCGTCCATCTGGTTTGAATATATAATGGCAACTGCTCCGAGGCTCAGGGAACAGGGTTTGAAGACCGTACTAGTAACCAACGGTTATCTCGAAAAGGAGCCCATTGAAAAGCTATTACCCTATATAGATGCCTTTAACATAGATGTAAAGGCATTTAATGAAAATTTTTATCCCAAGCTTTGCAAGGGGCAGTTGCAAGCGGTTAAAAATACAGTGGAAAGAGTAATAGGAAAAGCCCACGTAGAGGTTACGACCCTGCTTATACCCGGAAAGAATGATGGAGAGCAGGAAATAAGAGAACTGGCTGGTTGGCTGGCCTCACTGGATAAAGGGCTGGTCTTGCATTTGTCTAGATATTATCCGGCCCATAACTTGGATCTGCCTCCTACTCCAGAGTCGACAATTATTAAGGCCAAGGAAATTGCCAGGGAGTACCTGAACTTTGTATATACCGGTAACCTGCCGGGAGAAGAGAACAATACCTACTGCCTAAACTGCAAGAATCTGCTTATCCAGAGAAACGCTTATCATATTAAGGTAAGCGGCATAAAAGAAGGACTCTGCAGTTCATGCTTCAGCAAAATATATTACATTAAAGGTTTATAAACAAACACCATGAATGACAAGCTTGAGACGCTAAATAAGCCGGGAAAAGCATAACCTTCCCGGCTCATTATATGAAAGCTCCAGGTTTTACCCTGGTAAGCTGTTCATGCAGGCCCAATTTGCGCCTGCACTTTAGGATATGAAAAAGGTTCCAAAAGGGTTACTATTTTATTTAAAGTTTCTAAAGCGGCTGATAAAAATGAGGAAATGGTACAATTAGAACCGGATATACATGTATCAAAAGTGATTATTTGATGAATGGAGTGAGCAGTTTGTTTAGCAAAGTGAGCAATGAAGGATACATAAATACTATAAAAGGTATTGAGCTAAAAACATTGGTTTATGGCGAGAAGACCTTGATGACCGAATTTAGGCTAAAAGAAGGGAGTATCCTACCCAGGCATTCCCATCCTCACGAACAAACCGGGTATCTTGTAAAAGGCCATATTGTTCTGTCAATAGATGAGCAAAAATATGATGTTATGCCTGGTGACAGTTGGTGTATAGCAGGTGGAATCGAGCACGACGCCGAAGTTATGGAAGATTCAGTTGCTGTCGAAGTTTTCTCACCGGTAAGACAAGACTATTTACCAAGTAATAATGCTTAAATAATATAAATTAAACGTGCTTTATACGGGGACGTGACCTTTACTGCAAAGCAGACGGGTACGTCTCCGTACTTTGCACAGCCTCAATCACGGCTTTTTGCCTTGATCTTCATTCCTGCCATTAGCCTGGCAGCTTGCACAATACAAATAAAAAACGAAGAATATATAAGATGACATGATATAAACATAAATCTATATAAGCGTTGCAAAATTATACACTCGCATGTATAATTATAAGGTGTTATTTACTAAGGAGGTTCCGTTATGTATAAAGTAGGTATTATTGGTGACGGTTATACCGCTGCGGAGCTATTGCGGCTCATCGGTGGTCATGATGAATTAGAAGCAGTAGTTATTACATCAACTGAGAATATTGGTAAAAGCATGGCAGACCTATACCCGCATCTGCGTGCTTTTACCAAATTGAGGTGCGAAGCCACTGATCTGCAGCTGCTAAAGGAAAAATGTGATGCGGTATTCCTGGCCCTTCCCCATGGTTTATCGGTTCCTATGGTAAAAGAACTAAGTGAAGCAGGTATCAAGTGTGTAGATTTAGGGGCAGATTTCCGGCTTAAAGATAAAGATGTTTACGAAAAATATTATGAAACCGTACATGGGGCTCCAGAAATGCTGACTGACGCGGTTTATGGCATACCGGAACTCTATAGGGGTAAGATAAAAAAGGCATCTATTATTGCTAATCCAGGGTGTTTTCCTACTTCAGCGATTTTGCCGATAGCTCCGCTTTTGCAGGCCGGTATAATAGAGAGTCAGGGGATAGTAGTCGATTCTAAGAGCGGGGTATCCGGGGCAGGTAAAACCCCGAAAGCCAGCAGCCACTTCTGCGAAGTAAACGAAGGTTTAAAGGCTTACGGAGTGGGGACCCATCGGCACAGCCCGGAGATTGCTCAGGAATTGAGTCTGGCAGCAGGTGAGACAGTAGGAATGATTTTTACACCGCACCTGGTGCCTATGAACAGGGGAATCTTGAGTACCTGCTACTGCCGATTGAAGTCGGGGATAAGATCCAGCCAGGTAAGAGAGGTGCTGGAGGAGAAGTATAATGAAGAGTACTTTATAGAAGTTTTGCCAGATGGAGTTTTCCCGCACACTAAATGGGTTTATGGAAGCAATTTTGTGCAGATAGGAGTTTACGCTGATGACAAGAGCGGAAACGTTATTCTGGTATCAGTACTGGATAATCTGTGTAAAGGAGCTTCAGGGCAGGCCATACAGAATCTGAACCTGATGTTAGGTATAGAAGAGACTAAAGGGCTCCGCTTCGCGGGGGTTCATCCATAAATAAATGGGAAAAAATTACAAATGCTTAGGAGCTAAGCGAACGTTTAGCGGCCTTTGATTTTGGAGGAATATGAGGATGAAGATCATTGACAGCTCAATTACTGCTCCCCAGGGTTTTCTGGCCCAGGGAGTAGAAGCTGAGATTAAAAAGAAAAATAAAAAAGATGTAGCTATTATATATTCGGAAAAACCTTGTTCTTCTGCCGGAGTTTTTACTACCAATAAGGTACGAGCGGCCTGTATCGATATAAATCGTTCTCACCTTGAAAATGGTAAGGCTCAGGCAATCGTGGTTAATAGCGGCAATGCCAACGCTTGTACAGGTGATCAGGGATGGGAGGATACACTGACCATGGCCCGAATTACTGCTGATTTATTGCATATCAGCTGCCAGGATACATTGGTGGCATCGACCGGCGTAATTGGCGTTGCTATGCCAATGGATCGTATAGAAAAGGGAATTCAGGAGGCGGCCGCAGCCTTGTCCAGAGATGGAGCCCAAAACACTGCTCTGGCAATTATGACCACCGATCTGGTCAGCAAAGAAGTAGCAGTAGAGATTGAACTAAGTGGTAAACCGATAAAAATAGGTGCTATTGCAAAAGGCTCAGGTATGATTCACCCCAATATGGCTACTATGCTGTGCTTTATTACGACTGATGCAGCTATCAGCAGTGAATGCTTAGACAAAATGCTCCGGGAATCCTGCAATCTATCTTTCAATATGATCAGTGTTGACCGGGATACCTCTACCAATGATATGGCTCTAATACTAGCCAACGGAATGGCAGGTAATACACCGATTGATGACAGTAAGAGCGAAGACTACCGAGCGATGCAGGGAGCCCTGGATTTTGTGAATATCAGCCTGGCCAAGATGATCGCACGAGATGGTGAAGGAGCTACCCGTTTGGTTGAAGTTCAAGTAATTAATGCGGATAGTTATGAAAATGCGCGAACCATTGCTCGTTCAATTACCTCTTCTAATCTGACCAAAGCGGCGGTCTTTGGCGAGGATGCTAACTGGGGCCGCGTGCTGGCGGCGGCTGGTTATTCAGGAGCGGAATTTGACCCGGGACGGGTTGATATATATCTGGGTGCGGAGAAAATGGCGGCAAATGGTATGGGTCTAGTTTTCAATGAGGATCTGGCCCGCCAGGAGCTGCAGAAGGATCCGGTAATAATTAAAGTTGATCTGAAGTCGGGAAATCACCAAGCTACTGCCTGGGGATGTGATCTTACTTACGATTATGTACGCATAAATGCCGCTTACCGGACATGATTTAGAAGAGGTACGATAGACGCGACTAACGCGGACATTTCGCAGGGGAAACGAGGGGACGGTTCTCATTGTTTCCTCATTCCCGTTAATCAAGGGAGGAAACAAGAGAACCGTCCCCTCGTTTCCTAAAAACAGTATAAAGGTCTGTGTTAGTCATAAAAGTCCGCGTTCGTCCGCGTCTATTGTCTAATAGGTTGTTATTTGAGTTGGTTGGAGGGAATATGGTGATTAAGTCAGCATTAGAAAAGGCAGAAATACTGGTCGAGGCTCTTCCCTATATAAAAGAATTTTATGGGAAGCGCGTAGTCATAAAATATGGTGGGGCAGCTATGACGGACTGTACTTTAAAACAGAAGGTTATGCAGGATATCGTCCTGATGAAATATGTAGGCATGCATCCCATTGTAATTCATGGAGGCGGGCCAGAGATTAATGCCATGTTAAAAAGATTAAATATTAAGAGTAGTTTTATTGATGGACTACGGGTTACAGATCACGAAACGATGGAAATTGTCGAGATGGTTCTGGGGGGCAAGGTTAATAAAGAAATTGTCAGCGGAATCAATGCCAGCGGCGGCAAGGCCATAGGAATTTCGGGTAAAGATGGACTCCTGATCGAAGCCCGGGCTATGGATGATTCAGGAAAGATGGGCTTTGTGGGTGCAGTTGAAAATATAAATCCACAGATAATTGAGACTGTGATTGAAAATGGATATATTCCAGTAATCGCTCCTATAGGAGTAGACCATGAGCAGCAAAGCTATAATATTAATGCTGATCTGGCTGCGGCAGCAATTGCAGTAGCGATGAAAGCGGATAAACTGGTTTTATTGACAGATGTACCCGGCCTGCTGCTTGATCAGAAAGACAGCGAAAGCCTGATATCAGTACTAAAGGTAAGCGAGGTTGCCGATTATATAGCCAAAGGTACGATCGCGGGAGGGATGATTCCCAAAGTGCAGTGCTGTGTGGAGGCAGTTGAAGGCGGGGTAGGAAGAACCCACATTATCGATGGGCGGGTGCCCCACTCCACACTTCTGGAGATATTTACTGATGAAGGTGTAGGAACCATGGTGGTTAACGAATAGAAATTGTAGACCGAGAGGGGATCAAGTTATGACTAATATCGAAATTATGAATAAAGGTCAAGAATACGTAATGAATACCTATGGCCGCTTTCCCATTGCGCCAGTTAAAGGAAAGGGCTCTTATGTATGGGATGCCGACGGCAAACAATATCTGGATTTCCTGGGGGGGATTGCAGTATGTGTATTGGGGCATTGTGATGACGGCCTCCAAGCTGCGCTCCAGGAGCAGGCTGCCCAATTATGGCATATCTCCAACCTTTACTGGATAAAACCACAGGTAGAGCTGGCCGAGAAACTAGTGAAAATTTCCGGGCTGGGTAAGGCCTTTTTCTGCAACAGTGGGGCTGAGGCCAATGAAGCAGCTATTAAGCTGGCTCGCAAATATTTTTACCGTAAGAATAAAGCCGATAAAAATGAAATCATTGTTTTTAATCATTCATTTCATGGCCGGACTCTTGCAACCGTAACTGCTACTGGCCAGCGAAAGTACCAGGAAGGTTTTGCACCGCTGCCACAAGGTTTTGTCTATGCTGATTATAATGACATCAGCTCGGTGAAGAAGCATATTAATAAAGGCACTGCTGCTATAATGTTAGAGCCTGTTCAGGGTGAAGGTGGTGTCCATCCTGCTAATAAAGAATTTCTAATGGAATTACGAAATATCTGTAACCAGGAGGATATACTGTTAATATTTGATGAGGTTCAGTGTGGAATTGGCCGCACTGGAACCTTCTTTGCATACCAATCCTACGGAGTAACCCCTGACATAGTTACCATGGCCAAGGGTCTGGGGGGGGGATTCCCTATAGGGGCTATGCTGGCATCTGATCAAGCTGCGACCGGTTTTGCTCCCGGCGATCATGCTTCAACTTTTGGGGGAAATCCTTTGGGTACGGCTGTTGCTAACCATCTGGTGGATACTATAACTGCTCCTAAGTTTGTGGAAGACAATATAAAAATAGGTAATTATTTACGGGAAAGTCTTAACAAAATAAAGGATAACCGTATAATAGAAATTAGGGGAATGGGCCTGATGCTAGGCATCGAATTTAACAATGATGTTAAAGAATTGGTACAAATCTGTATGCAAAAAGGTTTGCTCCTCATTGGGGCAGGTCCGAAGGTGCTGAGATTTGTCCCCCCCTTGAATATAAATCAGCAGGAAGTCGACCAGGCAGTCACCATTTTCGAAGAAGCTCTGAAGGAATGGAGATAAACTAAAGAGGAGGATTAGAGGATGGATATTAATGCTAAACTTAAAGGCCGGGACTTTATAAGTATTCATGACTTTAGTGAAGCCGAAGTAGCTTATATGCTTGAAGTAGGTTTGGAATTAAAAAAGGAGCAGAAAAACGGTATACCCCATCCGATTCTAGCCGGAAAAACCCTTGGTATGATTTTTCAGAAATCTTCTACTCGTACTCGGGTAGCTTTCGAGGTAGGTATGTACCAGCTGGGAGGGCATGCTCTCTTCCTCAGCCCCAGAGATATTCAAGTAGGCCGGGGAGAAACTATAAAGGATACCGCTCTGGTGTTGTCACGGATGTTGGACGGAATTATGATTCGTACTTTTTCCCATGATGAAGTACTGGAACTGGCCCAGTGGGCGTCTATACCTGTAATTAATGGCCTAACCGATCTTCTGCATCCCACTCAGGTAATTGGCGATATGATGACGATTCTTGAACATAAAGGCAGTTTGAAAGGTTTAAAGCTTGCTTTTATAGGAGACGGCAACAACGTAGCCCACGAATTGCTCTACGGCGGAGCCAAGGTAGGGATGAATGTGACTATCGCTTGCCCAGCGGGATTTGAGCCAGATCAAGAAGTATTGAAACTAGCTCAGCAAGACGCTATGACAACCGGAGCTAAACTAGAGGTGGTTGAAAGCCCCTGGGAAGCTGTAAAAGGCGCTGATGTAATCTATACTGATGTTTGGGCCAGCATGGGTCAGGAAGGCGAGGCTCAGGAAAAGGAAAAGAAATTCATGCAGTACCAGGTTAATCAAGCTTTACTTAATGAAGCCAATCCAGGTGCTATTGTTATGCACTGTCTGCCAGCAAAGCGTGGTAAAGAAATAACCGATGAAGTTATGGACGGCCCGCAGTCAGTAGTGTTTGATGAATCAGAAAACCGTCTTCATGCCCATAAAGCCATAATGGCTCTGGTAATGTAAGAGAACAATAGACGCCGGCGCAATACAAATTAAAACAATTAATGGAGGGAAAAGTAATGGAAAAAGTAGTACTGGCCTATTCTGGAGGGCTGGATACATCAATAATTATTCCCTGGCTGAAAGAGAACTATGGGTACGAAGTAATAGCCTTCTGTGCCAACGTAGGACAGGGGGAAGAGCTGGAGCCTGTGAGGGACAAAGCTCTCAAGTCAGGCGCATCCAAGGTTTATATTGAGGATTTGGTAGATGAATTCGTAACCGATTATATTTTCCCGGTATTAAAAGCGGGTGCTATTTATGAGAAGAAATATCTCCTGGGTACCTCCTTCGCCA
>Ga0074193_1002776_pt1 | contig 14770 bp, 14 predicted proteins | sample EPASupsiteHSE605_FD_64523 | JGI IMG/M metagenome (GOLD analysis project Ga0074193, IMG submission 64523) | Bioremediated contaminated groundwater from EPA Superfund site, New Mexico - Sample HSE6-05 | ecosystem: Environmental > Aquatic > Deep subsurface > Groundwater > Contaminated ... | reverse complement strand
GGTCTCTTCCGAGTGCTGCGACTGTCTCATCTCGCGGATCGTTCACACCTGCACCCTCGCCGGCCGGCCGGCCGAGGCGGACGCTGTGGCATCGGCCTGTACGGCTCGACTCGCCGAGCTTCGCGATCTGCCCGTCCCGCAGCCTGCGATCGCCTCGGAGCTCCATCGCATCGCAGCGGGAATGCTCGGCGTCCGGGACCCGTACGCCGGGGTGAAGGCAGAGAGCACCGTGGCGGTGCGGGCCGCCTGCCGCGTCGTTCGCCCACGCTTGCAGTCCTTCCGCGACCTCGCGACCGCTTCGATCATCGGCAACACCTTCGATCACGGGGTGAAAGGGCACCGGATCGCCGACGACTTCCTCGCCTTCTTCGAGGCGGAGTTCGCCCGCGGGCTCGCAATCGACGACTGCGATAGGATCGAGCGGCTATCCGGGCGCATCGTCTACATCACAGATAACTGCGGCGAGATCGTGCTCGACCGACTCCTGATCGGATACCTGGTCGAGCGCGGGGACCGGGTGACCGTCGCCGTGCGCGACGGCCCGATCCTGAACGACGCGACGCTCGAGGACGCCCTCGTGCTCGGGCTGGACCGGATCGCCTCCCGTCTGACCACGACCGGGGGGGAGAGCGAGATCGGAGTCTCCCTGGACCGGGCGCCTCCCGCACTCGTCGAGGCGATCGCCGGGGCGGATCTGATCATTGCGAAGGGGATGGCGAACTACGAATCGCTCTCCGAGTATCGCGATCTCCCGCCTGTCGCGTACATGCTCGCGGCGAAGTGCCGGCCGATCGCGGCGCGTCTCGGCGTGCAGGTGGGCGATAAGGTTGCGGTGCTCCGCTCGTAAAAAAAGGGTTACTGGATGATATCGATCCCCAGGCCGCCGCTCGCACGGTCCGCCGCGGGGCGGCGGTACTGGGCGTGGGTGCCGGACGTCCTGCGCGACGCGGGCTCGACCGCGGGCATGGGGGCTGGCTGGGCGGATCGGTTTTGGTTGCCCAGGATCTGGGCCGACCGGACGCCGGTCATGATCGCCATGACGCGGACCCGGCCCTCGAACTCGCTCTTGATCCGCGCGCCCCAGATCACGTCTGCGTGGGGGTCGAGCTCGTAGGTCAGCTCGCTCGCGATCGCTTCGGCCTCCTGGAGGGTGAGGTCGCTGCCGCCCGTGATGTGGATCAGGGCACCCGTGGCGCCGTGGTAGTCGATGTCGAGCATCGGGTTCGAGAGGCACTCGCGGACCACGGTCTCGGCCTTGTTCTGCTGCTTGGTCTCTCCGACGAGCATCACGGCAACGCCGCCCTTACTCATGATCGCCCGGACATCGGCGTAGTCGATGTTGATCAGCGACGGTTCGGTGATCGTCTCGCTGATCCCCTTGACGGTCTCGGCGATCAGCTGGTCCATGACCGAGAACGCCTGCCCGAGCGGGAGGTTCGGGACATAGGACTTGAGCCGGTTGTTGTCGAGCACGATCACCGAGTCGGCGGACTGGCTGAGCGCCTCGAGCCCCTCCTCTGCCCTGAGGAGGCGTGCCTTCTCGACCTGGAACGGGTACGAGACCATCCCGACCACGATGGCACCCTGGGCCTTCGCGATCTGCGCGACGACCGGGGCCGCGCCCGTGCCCGTGCCGCCGCCCATCCCGGCCGTCACGAAGCAGAGGTCGACGTTCTCGAGTACGCTCTCGAGAGTCGATCGGGCCATCTCGGCCGCGCGCTTCCCGACATCGGGGTACCCGCCGGCACCCAGGCCCTTGGTCAGCGACTTGCCGATCAGGATCCGCTTGTCCGCCTGGATCATGTCCAGGTGCTGCTTGTCCGTATTGACAGCGATCGTCTCCGCACCCGTGACCTGCAGGTGGTGAAGCCGATTGATGGTATTGTTCCCCGCGCCACCGCATCCGACGATCACGATCCGGGGCTGACCGCTGAAGTCCTCCTCGTTGATGATCCCCTTGAGCATCTCGCGCTCGATCTCCGAATTCTTCAGCGCTTCATTTATGATAGTCTGCATCGAAACCCCCTACAGTTTGAACGATACCTGGTCCTTGTCCCGCATCATACGGTTGCCCCGGCGCTCGATGAGCCCCCGAACCGCATCGCGCACCGCTTCGGAGACGGTCGGAAACTCGCCCTCCTCGACCATCAGTTCGAGCAGGTCAACCTGCTGCTCGGGCAATCGTATGGTGATCCGCTTCATTGTAATCAGGATTGTCCGACAGAAAGGTGACAATTGTCATCCTTCTGTCAGACCAGTGGCGACTTACTGTCCGACCCGCTGATGGTTCATTGTTGGAACCAAATCTTATATATTCGTTTCCTTTTCTTTCTAACAAAAACCGTTGAAATAAAGCAAATCGTGCCTCCCGCGAGCAGATTGCCCGTGAATCGGGTTCCGGTCACCTTCCCGGTCCGGCACGGCGGTCGTGCTCCAGTACACCGCAAAGCCTGATCAGCGATCACGGAGAAAGAGTACGTGCAATGGACCGATCGATCCCGGAGCGGGCTGTGCACGGCGGCCTCGCCCGGAGCGAGCAGGAGGAAGGGTGGCTCGACTTCTCGGCCAACCTCAACCCCTTTGTGCCGCGCGTCGCGTGGACTCCGAGCATGAACTGCCTCGAGCACTACCCCGACGACCGGTACCCCGCCCTGAAGGAGGCGGCTGCCCGGACCTTCGGTCGTCGTGTAGAGGAGATCACGGTCGGAAACGGCTCGGTCGAGGTGATCCGCTCCTTCTGCCGGGCGGCGCTCCGGCCCGGGGACCCGGTTGCGATCGACCGTCAGACCTTCGGCGAGTACGGTGTGGCCGCCTCGCTGGCCGGCGCGCGGCCTGCCGGATCGGACGTCGAGGCGACCGTCCGTTTTCTCTGCAACCCGAACAACCCGACAGGGGCCCTCTCGACTCGGGAGGAGGTGGCGGAGGTCCTGGAAGGCATGTCGGAGCGCGCGCAGCTCTTTCTCGACGAGGCATTCATCGAACTCGCCGACCCCGCTGCCTCGATGATCGGCTCCGAGGACGAGCGGGTATTCGTGCTCCGCTCCATGACCAAGGCGTTCGCGGTTCCGGGACTCCGCATCGGCTTCGGCTTCGGCCATCCCGACCTCGTCGACCGATGCGAGCGGTGCCGCACGCCCTGGTCGGTCAACGCATTCGCCGAGGAGTTCGCGATCGCCGCTCTCCGCGAGTACCCCGCGCTCGAGGCCTCCCGGCAACGGATCCGGGTCGAGCGTGATCGGCTCGCAGCCGGCATGGAGGCGCTCGGCTTCGAGACCATGCCGGCGGCTGCGAACTTCGTCTGCGCGGCGAGCCCCGTGCCCGTGCCGGTCCTCCGGGACGCGCTGGCTTTCCGCCGTATCCGGGTGAGGGACTGTACCTCGTTCGGTCTGGCCGGGCATATCCGGGTGGCCGTGCGGACGCGCGACGAGAACCGGCAGCTGCTCGAGGGGCTCGAGGCTTGCTTGCCCTGATCCTCGCGGGCGGGAGGGGCCGGCGCCTCGGCGGGGGCGAGAAGCCCCTCGCCCTCTGCAACGGCCGACCGATGCTCGAATGGGTCGTCGACGCGGTGGTCGGTGCCGGGCACGAGCCCGTGATCGTCGCCTCTCCATGTACTCCCTTCACGCAGAACTGGTGTCGCGCTCACGAGCTGCTCTGTGTCTGCACCGGGGGTGCCGGGTATATCGAGGACCTGGCCGAGGCCGTGGGCCTTCTCGGGCTCGACGAGCCGGTCCTCACCGTCTCGGCGGACCTTCCCTGTCTGACCTCCGGTATCGTCGAGCAAGTCGTCGCGGCGTACGAACACCAGCCCCGTCCGGCGCTCTCGGTCTGGGTCCCCGTGGATGGGTCCGAGGCGGACGAGGGCGCGCAGGTCGAGGTCGTGGACGGCCGGACAGCCGTCCCGGCCGGGATAAACGTGGTCCATGCCGGGCGGATGGCCGGAGACCAGGAGGAGTGTCGCCTCCTCCTCGCGGACCCGGCTCTCCGCCATAACGTGAATACCCGGACCGCCCTCGATGCGGCCGAGACACACCTCGTCGGCCGTCAATCGGGTCGCTAATCGGGCTGCAATCACCGAAAAATGGATATCGGCCCGGACGAGATATAAAAGGCATATGCAGACCTCGCGGGAGATCGAGCTCGAGGGTCACATCATCGACTCGGGGATCATGACTCAGGTCTTCGACCGGATCATGGACCGCGGGGGCTCGTTCGAGATCCGGGCCTTCGACGTGGGCAAGCACAAGACCGACCCCACGTACGCGCGCCTGCTTGTCTCGGCCGAGAACGAGACGCGGCTGGGCGAGATCCTATCGGACCTTCACCGTCTCGGTGCGCGCCAGCCCGCAGTCGAGGACGTCCGGCTCGCCCGGGCGGAGGCGGACCGGGTGATACCGCGCGGGTTCTACACGACGACGAACTACCCGACCTCGGTCAAGTGCAGCGGCGAATGGCTGCCGGTCGAAGAGATCGAGATGGACTGCCTGATCACGGTCGACACCGACGCCCGGGTCGCGCGGTGCGTCCCGATGTCGAGGCTCAAGCAGGGCGAGCTCGTCGTGATCGGCGAGGAGGGCGTGCTCGTCCGTCCCCCCGAGCGCCCGCGGGAGACCACCACCTTCGAGTTCATGCACGGCACGGTCTCGTCCGAGAGGCCGAGCGAGACTCTGATCCGGCAGATCGCCCACGAGATGACCGAGCTGAAGTGCGGCGGCGGCCGGATCGCGCTCGTCGGCGGCCCCGCGATCGTCCACACGGGCGCGGCCCCCGCCCTCGCCTGGCTCGTGCGCGAGGGGTATATCGATGTCGTCTTCGCGGGCAATGCGCTCGCGACCCACGATATCGAGTACAGCCTCTACGGCACCTCGCTCGGCATGGACCTCTCGACCGGCAAGCCGACCGCGCACGGACACCGGAACCATCTCTATGCGATCGCCGAGGTGATGCGCGCCGGCTCGATCCGCGATGCGGTCGAGACGGGCGTCGTGACGAGCGGGGTCATGTACGAGTGCGTCCGGCGAGGGGTGCCGTTCGTGCTTGCCGGCTCCCTCCGCGACGACGGTCCCCTCCCCGACGTGATCACGGACATGGTGGCCGCGCAGGACGCCATCCGCGAGCATCTCAGGGGTTGCGGCATGGTCCTGATGGTCGGGACCCTCCTCCACTCCATCGCGGTGGGCAACTGCCTCCCGGCCGAGGTGAAGACGATCTGCGTCGACATCAACCCCGCCTCGGTGACGAAACTGATGGACCGGGGCACGATGCAGGCGCTGGGCATCGTCTCGGACGCCGGCACCTTCCTGCCCCTCCTCGCCCGGTCACTCGGGTTCGACGAGGGGCCCGTCACCGCGTGAGCGGCATACAGTACGGGCGTTCGGATTCGAGCACGAACTCCCACTCTTTTCGGCACTCGCAGGGGAGCGCCATCGCCTCGACGAGCCTGGATCGGTTCGCGTTCAGCGAGTAATCGCGGATCGCGTCCACGAGCTCGTGGTCGCAGCTCCCGCAGTTGTGGGGCCCGCGATGCCTGCCCCCCCCGAGGGGGTCGGCCGTGACGTGGCGATCGGCCTCGAGCAGGATCTTCACCACCGACCAGAGGTACGGCGGGCGATACGCCCGCCGCTGCCAGTACCACTCCAGGTCGGTACGGCGCTGGACCGTGCAGGGGTTCATCGAGATCAGGTCGGCGTGGGAGGATACCTCGGCGATCGAGCGCTGCATGTCCTCGAGTGCCTCGGCCTCGGTAAGAAAGAGGGGCTTGTGGAGCAGATAGGCCTTGACCCCCGCCCCGGCCGCATGCGCCTCGCGAGCCGCGTGGAGAAAGACGGCGTACGAGAAGCCCTTGTCGATCGACTTCTCGCGCACCTGGTCGTTCGTGGTCTCGAGGCCGATCGCGACATAGACCGGGCGGTCGACCGAACCGTCGTCGAGGATGGAGGCCAGCGCCTCGAGCCGTTCGCGGTCGACGTACTCGGGACGCGTCTCGGCGACCAGGGTCCGCCCGCGGAACGTCTCGCCGATGGCGTCGAGCGCAGCGGGCGGAACCTCGTTCGGGTCGAGGAGGCTCCCCGAGCTGAAGACCTTCACCAGGTCGTAGTCGCGGCCTCCGTACTCCCGGCGGACCCATGCGAGCTGGGCCCGTATCAGTGCTTCGGCGTCCTCGACCCGGCCGTGCTGCTCGTGCTTGTACGAGCACATCCGGCACCGGCGCCACGAGCACCCGGGGGTCTTGAGGATCACAGTCAGGGTCGGGACGACCTCTTCGTCGAGACGGTCGGTCCCGGTCCAGCTGGCGAGCGGCTTCTCCTCTATCATGAACGTGAAGCGTTTAATAGGTCCCGGGGTAATAGAAATGTTGCGTCCGCGGCCCTCCACACCGGGCCGCCAGGAGCCCATGCGATGACAAGACGACTGCTTCTCCTTCTCTGCCTATCTTCGCTGCTGATCGCAGCCGCCACGGCCTATGTCGTGACCATCGATACCTCGCGCACCCTCGTCGCAGGCGAACCGCTCGTCGTGAACGGCACCTCCTCCCTGCCCGCTGGATTCACGACCGAGGTCATCCTCTACCGCGGCACGGGCGAGCTGGCCCGGAAGACGATCGTGGTCCAGGAGGACCGGACCTTCTCCGCGAGCTTCGAGACGACCGGCCTATCCAGCGGCGACTACAAGGTCGAGCTCGAGCGGCAGCGCGACCCGTCCCTCTACGGCTCGGCCTCGGTTACGACCCGGCCCGTGACGATCGTCGACCGCTCGGGAGAGGTGACCGTGACCTCGCCCGCGGCACAGAGCGACGCCTCGAACCTGACCGTCTCTGGCACGGCCCCCGGCAAGAGGAGCGGTTCGATCGCGATCGCGGCGACCGGTCCCGGGAACTTCACCTACGGGCCCGAGTACGTCCGGACGGACGCTTCGGGCTCGTTCTCGCTGGTGATCCCGCACGCGGGGCCCGGCGAGTACCGTGTCGCCATCTCCGACCCGAACGGCCTGATCACGCGGTACACGGTGACGGTCGCGGCCGTCACGGCCGAGCCGACTCTGGAACCGACCGTGACCGTGCCGCCGACGTTCGGGACGACGGTCCAGACTACTGCCGTGCCGACGACGGCCCTGCCCACAGCGACCCGATCGGGTCTCTCGCTTCTCCCGCTCGTCGGACTCGGCCTCACGCTCCTCGCCTTCGGGCGGTTCGTGCGGCGTCCCTGAATCACTCTTTTTCTTCGAGCGCGGCGAGGACCGCCTCTCCGAACTCCCGGGTCGTGGCCGTACCCCCGAGGTCCGGCGTCCGCACGCCTCGGGCCATAACGTCGCCGAGAGCCGCGTCGAGCCGGCGCGCCGATGCGACGTCGCCAAGGTGTTCGAGGAGCATCGCGGCGGAACGGAGCGCGGCCGTCGGGTTGGCGATGCCCCGGCCCGCGATGTCGGGGGCCGAGCCGTGGACCGGCTCGAAGAGCGCGTGGCCGTCCCCGAGGTTCGCGCTCGGCAACAGGCCGAGCCCCCCCACGTGGAACGCGGCCACGTCCGAGAGGATGTCCCCGAACATGTTCTCGACGAGGATCACGTCATATCGGCCGGGCCGGCGCAGGACATCGAGGCAGAGCGCGTCGATGAACGCATCGCCGACCGGAACGCCCTCGGCGGCTGCGACTCCTCTCGCGATCCCGAGGAAGAACCGGTCGGCCGCGAGCACGTTCGCCTTGTGGCCGATCGTGAGGTGCCGTCGCCGTGCCGCTAGGCGGCAGGCGAGGCGGGCGATCCGCTCGGTCGCGGACCGGGTGATCACCCGCTCGGTGCAGGCCCGGTCGGCCTCGACCCGCTCGCGTCCGGCGTACAGCCCCTCCGAGTTCTCGCGCACGACGACCAGGTCGGCGTCCCCGCCCAGGACGGGACGGATGTTCGCATAGAGATCCAGCGCACGGCGGAGGGCGAGGACCACGCTGGGGTATTCGCCGTCGGGGGCCGACGAGACCGCGCCGAAGAGGACCGCGTCCGAGCCCCTGAGCACCCGGAGGTCCGACTCGTCGAGCGCCGTCCCGGTCCGGCGCCAGCGCTCCAGGCCGAGCTCGACCGGGACCTGTTCCCAGTCGGGCCGGAGCATGCGAAGCGCCCGCGCGGCCACAGGTATCACCTCCCGGCCGATCCCGTCTCCCTCGACGATCGCGATCCGGGTCATGTCCGCTCCCCCCAGGCGGCAGCAAGGGAGCGGAGCGCGTCGAGCACGGTGAGCGGCGATGCCCCCCAGTGGACCACGACTCCGAGACGCCCGTTGATCGTCTGCAGCCCGGTCCGCTCGGCCCGGCAGCATCGGGCGACGAACGGTTCGGTCTCGATCGCACCGCAGGGGCAGGTCTCGGCCAGCTCGACCTCCGCATGGTACGCATCGCGCAGGAGCTCGCGCCCGGTCTGGCAGCACGCGACCCGCTCGCGGCCGGCCGGCCCGTCGCGGTCGAGCGAGCGGGCGAGGCCGGCGGCCCGGCACGGGAAGACCCCGGCGCCGAGGTCACGGATGTCGCGGACGTGGTACTCGAAGACGAGGCCGAGCTCCCCGGTGAGGCCGGCCGCCTCGAGCCCCGCGCAGGCGGAGGCCAGGCTCGGGCGCGGGGGCTCGATGTCGTGGACGTGAACCGTCAGGAGGGGCTCGGCCTCGGGCTCGAGCACGAACGTCACGTGCTCGTCGTGGCCGAAGAAGACCGTGCAGGGCCTGCCGTGCTCGCGGGCGAGCCGCACGAGGAGAGAGCGGTCGGCGAGCGCGACGCGCTCCGGGTGGACGGCGACTTCGCCGGCCGGGCAGAGGAGGCGTTGGTTCAGGAGGGGCCGCATCAGCCCCGGGGTGCACGGGTCGGGCTCGACCTCGACGAGGTCGTAGGAGTCGCCCGAGGGCCGGAGCAGGTAGCGGGTCAGGAAGTAGACGCGGTCTCCGCACGGCCGGGAGGACGCGACTCCGACCGACTTGCACTCGGGGATCACGCCCGTCCCCGCAGGAGCTCGACGAGACCGCCCGCCTCGAGGATCGCCTGCATCCGGGGCGAGAGCGGCCGGCAGGGGACCGACGGACGGGCCCCCGCCCGGACGGTGCCCGCAGCCAGGTCGAGATCGACCGTCTCCCCTTCCTCGCACGCGAGCTCGGCCTCGGCGATCGGGAGGCCGAGGTTGATCGCGTTCCGGAAGAAGATCCGGGCGAAGGACGGGGCCACGACTCCCACCACGCCGGCATCGCGGAGGGCGCGTGCGGCCTGCTCGCGCGAGGAGCCACAGCCGAAGTTCGGGCCCGCGACCAGCACCGCGCCGGCCAGCCGGCCGGCGAGAGACGGGTCCAGGTCCTCGAAGGCGTGGGCGGCCCAGACCGAGGAGTCTTTCGTCCGGAGGTACCGTCCCGCGATGATCTGGTCCGTGTCGACGTCGGCCGGGAGCAGGACCGCCCGCCCTTCGAGTCTCACGGCAGCGCCTCCGGCGAGGTGATCTCTCCGGCGAGCGCGGTCGCGGCGGCCGTCCCGACAGAGCCGAGGTAGATCTCGCCGCCGACACCCATCCGGTTCCGGAAGTTGCGGTTCGCGGTCGAGAGGCAGACCTCGCCCTCGCCGATGACGCCGAGGTGGGTGCCGAGGCACGGGCCGCAACCCGGCGGGCCGATCGTGCACCCGGCCTCGACCAGCGTCGTCACCACTCCTGTCCGCGCCGCCTCGAGGAGCGTGCGCCGCGAGGCCGGGACCACGATCGTCCGGACGCGGACCCGGTGCCCCTTCAGGAGGGATGCGAGCCGTGCGAGGTCCTCGTACCGCCCGTTCGTGCAGGTCCCCACGAAGACCTGATCGACCGGGGTCGCCTCCAGCTCCCGGACCGGGCGAATCGTGTCGACCCGATCGGGGACCGCCACGACCGGCTCGACGGCGCCGAGGTCGATCCCGAGGTCGGCCACGTAGCACCCCTCCTCGGGGCACTGTGCCTCGGCCTCGAGCCCGAATTCGGCAAGGTAGCAGCGCGTTGTCTCGTCCGAGTAGAAGAGACCTGCCTTCGCGCCGGTCTCGATCGCGAGGTTCGAGCAGGTCAGGCGGCCGGCCATCGAGATGGTTGCGGCCCCCTCCCCCGTGAACTCGAGCGCGCGGTAGGTGGCGCCGTCCATGCCGAGCCGTGAGACATAGTGGAGGGCGAGATCCTTCGCCTCGGCCCCTCCGTGGAGGCGGCCCGAGAGCTCGAGCCGGATCGTCTCGGGCACGCGGAGCCAGGTCTCGCCGGTCGCCCAGATCGCGGCCATGTCCGTCGCCCCGACCCCGGTCGCGAATGCGCCGAACGCACCGAGGGTGCAGGTGTGCGAGTCCGCGCCGATCACGACCTCGCCGGGGAGGACCGTCCCCTCGCTCATCAACTGGTGGCAGATCCCCTCGCCCACGTCCGTGAAGTGAATGCCCTGCTCGGCCGCGAAGCGGCGCAGCTCGGCCTGGAGATCGGCCGTCACCGAGGTGTTCGCGGGAACGATGTGGTCGAAGAGGACCGAGAGGCGTTCGGGGGCCGCGAGCGGCCGTCCGATCGTGCGGAAGGTCCCGAGGGTGAGCACGCCCGTCCCGTCGTGGACGTAGGCCCGGTCGACCGCCCGGTCCACGCAGGTCCCGGCCGGTGCGCCGAGGATCCGTTCGGAGAGGGTCGCCATCAGGGCGCTCCCCTGACCAGCCGGATCAGCTCGACGAGCACCTCGGGCGTCACGCTGCACTTCTGCTCGCTCCGCTCCTTGACGAGAGCGAGCACGCTCCCGATCTGGTCGGCGTCGAGCGAATACCCGAGGGAGCAGACGACGTGCTCGAGGGCCTTTCGCCCCGTGTGCTTGCCGAGGACGAAGTGTCGTTCGGCTCCGACCATTGCCGGGTGGACGTACTCGTAGCAGTCGGGGTCCTTCAGCATGGCCGCGATGTGGATCCCGCTCTCGTGGGCGAACGCGTGCTCGCCCACGATCGGGTGGGTCTTGCCGACGGGGATCTCCGAGCACCTCGCGACGAGCGCCGATAGTTCGGGCAGGAGCGTGAGGTCATAGCGGTCCACGCCGCCCTTCATCCGGAGGGCGACGAGCACCTCCTCGAGGCGGGCGTTTCCGGCCCGTTCCCCGATCCCGTTCACGGTCGTATGGAGCTGAAACGCGCCGGCCTCCGCCGCGGCGATGGTGTTTGCGGTCGCCATGCCCATGTCGTTGTGACAGTGGGCGCAGAGTGGCACGGGGCTGATCTCGACGAGACGACCCATCGTCCGGTAGATCTCGAGCGGGGTCAGGCAGCCGACCGTGTCCGCGAACGAGACCAGGGCGGCTCCGTGCTCGCCACCGGTCCGGTACATCTCCTCGAGGAAGGCCGGGTTGGTCCGCGACGCGTCCTCGGCCGCGAACCGGACCGCAAGGCCGTGGTCCCGGGCATAATCGACGACCTCGAGCGCCTCGGCGAGCACGTCCTCGCGAGGCCGGCCGTACTTGTGGAGGATGTGCAGATCCGAGGTGGCAAAGAAGATGCTGACCATGTCCACGTCGGTCTCGAGGGCGGCATCAACGTCCTCCCGCTTCGCGCGAGCCAGGCAGCAGATCCGCGCGTCCAGGGAGAGGGCGGTCACGGCCCTCACGCAGGCCTTCTCGTAGGTGGAGACGGCGGGGAACCCCGCCTCGATCACCTCGATTCCAATCCGGTCGAGGAGGACCGCGATCGCGGCCTTCTCCTCGCAGGTGAACGAGACGCCAGGGGTCTGTTCGCCGTCCCTGAGCGTCACGTCGCAGATCTCAACAGTCCACGGTTCCATAACGGGCTCCATCGGGGCACCGGCCCCGGATGATCACGGTCGTCGGTCGTTCGGGGGGGAGGAGCGCCGCGGCCAGGGCGGTCCGGTCGTCGGCGTCGATCAGGGTCGGGCGCGCCCAGTCGAGGAAGGGAGTGATATCGGTGACCTCCTGCCGACCGGTCATGGCCAGGCACCGGTTCTGCAGAACGACGGCGAGGAGGGGTGTGTCGGAGGCGTACGCCTCGATCAGGGCGTTGATGCCCGAGTGGAGCAGGGCGTAGTCCCCGGTGAGGGCGATCCCCGTGCTCGTCGCGGCCACGCCGATCGAGGAGCCGAGGCCGTACCCGGCCAGGCCGTGGGAGTGCGGCGGGGCGAGCGCGAAGAGCGAGCACCCCGTGTCGCAGACCGGGACGAGGTCCCGTTCTTTCAGGAGCGCGATCGTCGGGCCGTACGGGCAGCCGGGGCAGAGGGTGCTCCGGCGCCCTCGTGCGCGATAGGTCTCGGGCTCGCCCTCGTCGGGGGGGGCACGGAGCTGCCGGTGTTCATGGACGAAGGGCCGCCCGAGCTCCCGGATGGGGGTCGGGCCGATCCCCGAGGGCGGGGGATAGACCGTGCTGATTCGACTGCCGCCGCCGGCCGCCCCCACTCCGAGCTCTCCCGCTCCCGGGCGGTTCAGCCGGGACCCGGTCGACCAGCGGAAGAGCGCCCGGGTCCCGCGCCGGGCCCGCTGGTGCTGCCCCCGGTGGGTGAGCCCAACGCCGGCTGGGGGGGCTGCCCGGACCTCCCTCGGCAGGAGAGCGCCTCTCAGGCCTCCCTCGAGGAGAGGCGGTGTCACCCGGAGCAGAACGATGCGGGAGTAGGCCTCCGATAGGCGGAACGCCTCCTCGACGCTCTCGAGCGCGTTCTCCGGGCCGGGCTCGATCACGGGGACCTCGGCCAGCTCGCCGTAGTAGCGCGAATCCTGTGCGTTCTCGGACCACCGGGCCTCGAGGTCGTCCCCTACCACGACCACGACCCCGGCAGCGAGCCCCCGGGTGGTCGCCTGGATGAGCGGGTCGGCACAGGCGTTCAGGCCGACGTGCTTGCAGATCAGCCCTGCACGTCGGCCCGTGAGCGAGTGGCCGAGGCAGTGCTCGAGCCCGACCTTCTCATTGACGGGCAGGGCGGCCCCGGCCGCATCCCCGATCTCGGTGATCGGGTACCCCGGCACCGCGTACCAGTGGTCCGCGGCCTGCCTGAGCGCCTCCCCGAGCCGGGCCGCCGTCGTCACAGGTCCCTCCACGGCGCGATGTCGCAGCCGGTGCAGGCCGCACACATGGTCAGGGCCCTCCCTCCGTCGAGTTCGGCGGCCGAGAGCCCGGCCCGCAGGTACCGTGCCGCGCGGTCGAGGTGTCCGGAGTCCGGACGGGCGTACTCGCCGCACCCGGCGACCGGGTTCAGCGGCCGGAGCACGGGGACCACCCCCATCCCGACGAGCCGGTCGATACAGGCCTCGAGCTCCGAGCAGGTCTCGCCGAGCCCGACGATCACGTTCGAGAAGACGTGACCCCGTCCAAAGAGCGGGACCGAGGCGGCGAGCGCCTCGAGGACCCGGTCGTACGGGAGGTCGGGGCAGTGCGCGGCGAAGAGTGCGGGGGTCGCGGCCTCGAGGTTGAACTTCACCTCGGTCACGCCCAAGTCGTGCAACCGCCTGGGCGTCTCCGGAGTCGGGAAGATCGAGACCCCGATCGGAAGATCGAAGTGTCTGAGCGCCCGGACGACCCGGCAGACATACTCCTCCTCCTCCTCGATCGACTCCGCCACGCCGCTCGTCAGGGCGATGGCATCGACCCGCTCCGCGACCTCATCGACGAGCCTGACGCACTCCTCGACCGACTTGCGTTTTCCCGTGCCGAGCGGCACCGGGCAGTAGCGGCAACGATACACGCACGACTCCGAGACCGTGACGAAGGCCTGGCGCGGACAGTGCAGACCGACCGGCTCGATCCGCCCCTCGACCTCCGCCTCCCCGCACCGCAGCAGGGCCGGGCCGTCGGGACGAACGATGAGGGTGGCCTTCCCCTCTTCGGCGATCGCGAGGCGGACGCGCCTCTCGCCGACCGCGAAGAAGACCGCCCCCTTTCCGCCGGCGCCCGGGCCGGCGGTGGATGTGGCGACGGCGAAGTCGGGAAGCCCACCCTCGATCCGGCACCCGCCCGCGGCGAGAACCGCCTCCTTCAGCTCGGTCCATCCCATAGCTGGAGCGCCTCCTCGTAACGGGTGTAGAACGGGATAGCCGCGATCGCACCGATCACGCCCCGCCCGGTCAGGTGGAGTGTCAGGCCCGGGGTTGAGGTCACGGCGGCCAGCTGCTCGGACCCGACCTCACCTCGCTTGACCGAGTCGGCGAAGGGCTGGAGCGCAGCCGGATCGAAGCCGGTGAAGGCGGCCATTCCGGTCTCGTCCGAGAGCGTATACTCCTCGAGCAGTCCGCGGACCCGGCCAACAAGCCCCGCGGGATCGTTCGAGGCGAATTCGAGCACCACGCCCACACAGTTCTTCGTCCTGAACCGGACCGGATAGAGCTGCACGATCGTGTGCGAGAGGTAGATATCGTCATCGCTCTCGACCGCGCGGGCGATGTTGTGCGCGAGCGTCCAGGTGGCCCCGCTCTCGGGCGTGTCCGTATCATCGACCCCAATCAGGACCCGCTGCCGAGCCGGGAGCCAGACCGTGGAGCCGGCCCGGCGGCCTCCGCCGCAGGGGTCGGCTTCGGCGCGGTCGATCCCCGCGGCCTGCGAACGCGAGCCGGCCGCTCCGACGCCCCCGCCGCCGAGCCCGACGTAGCTGATCGCCACCCGGCCCTCGTCTCGCTCGACCCCGGCGATCCCGGCCGGAAACCGCGAGCCCTCGAGGGGCAGTTCCACACGTCCCTCGGAGAGCAGGTACCGCATGGTCGGGCCGACGCACCGGACGGACCGGACGAGCGGGCTCTTCCCGTAGTGATGCCGGGACCACATGGCCCCGCCGAGACAATCATAGAACT
>Ga0074193_1002775_pt1 | contig 14773 bp, 7 predicted proteins | sample EPASupsiteHSE605_FD_64523 | JGI IMG/M metagenome (GOLD analysis project Ga0074193, IMG submission 64523) | Bioremediated contaminated groundwater from EPA Superfund site, New Mexico - Sample HSE6-05 | ecosystem: Environmental > Aquatic > Deep subsurface > Groundwater > Contaminated ... | reverse complement strand
GTAAGATTCCCGTTTGTACAATCAAAAAAAACAGCATCCACACCTGCATCTGCAAGCAATTCTGCATGCTTGCGAAGTACCCACGGATCGGTTGTCTTATAATATCCGAACAGAGGTTGTTCCCAAAAGAAAAACCCTGGTTTTTTATCCCCCCAGGCAGGATGATTGTAATCTTTCATCGCTTCGGGATGGTTGCGGACAATCTCAGAGATATTTTTCACCTCATAGGTCGTATCATCGTTTCCCTGATGCCACGTCCAGTAAAACATGGCAACAAATTTATCCTTTCGTTTCTCTCCTGCATCTTTGAACTCCCTAACCTTTCGTCCAAGCGCATCTGTTGCCGCCCATCCATCACTGTTTACCAGCTGATTCTGAGCGCTTACACTAACACTCGAGCAGAAAAAGAATATTCCTAATAAAATCGTATACTTCATAATTACCTTTTTATTGATTCCAAATGCAACGAAAATTAAATCTTCTGTTAGGAGCCGTATCTCCATTTACACATAAAGAAATTGGATCTTTCAGTTCAGTGGGGTTATCACTCCATTTAAAATCAAACGTAAATGATTTTTCCGTAAGTCCGAGAAGTTGTCTAGAAACGGCAATCTCCATCTGATTTTCTGATACACTATATTTTAATTCTCCCGAAGTGACCCAAGAAGACGTAGCTGTATCGTAACGCAACAGACTGGTCCGACCTTCATCAATAACATTTTTGTTAACAAGAAAATCGTATCCGAACCATCCTGTGGATGAATTTTTATCCGCATCGATTAATAATAACATCCAGTTTGATTTTGTGTAGGAACTAATTTTGTCTTTTGTTTCCACATAAAAGAATACAGACTCTTTGTCTACAGCCACTTTAGACAGTATTATATCATTGCGCCCTGAATTATTGACGTAATTAAGTCCTCCATATCCATTATGATTCCTATGGGTAATATCCCCTTTTGTATCACGATAAGCTGTTTTCAACTTGTTCCAATCATTAAAATTACCATCTATTTTAATAGAAGTTAAGCCATTGTTTTCAGGTATCGGACGTACACCTTTATAACGTCGGATGTTTTGCGCCATCTGCATGTAGTAGTTGTCTGTATAACCATCTTTCATAGGTTGAATCGTCCGATTAAATTCAGCATTGTATTGATCTACAAAATAAAATGGGTTATCACGTCCTAAAAATGTTGTCGGACCGGGAAGTTCACTACCAGGGGCTTTACCCGATGTATATTTTCCTGCTGTCCATTCGTTCCAATCATTCAGATACAGGAATTGCGGATCACTTTTTAGGGCTTCATCCCAGCGTTCCTGAAAATAGATACCATACGCTGTTGGATTGTCAACCGTTTTACCAAGCCAGGGAACATAAGTGGGTGACGGCATGTCCAGTTCATTCAAGTTTGGTTCAGATTTATTGCGAGTCCAAGACTTGCCTACAATAGAAATAGGATGCTGTGCAGGGGTAACTGCTGCCTGTTCTCTTTTTCCTTTATAAGTAGATGCCAAAGATTCAGCAGAAAGATTACGAACTCGTTCATCATTCAATTCATATCCAAAGCTCCAATTACCTTCTGTTCCAACAAAACGCTCCCCTGCCCATTCATAATATCCCCACCACATTGTTCGCAGCGTAAAATAAGTTTTCACTTCTTTTGTGTAATCCTTATAATATTCTTGCGTGTAATCTGGATCATTAAAATGGGGATTAGACTTATCGGTTAATGCTTTCGGGTCATAGTGAGGGTTTGGATTCTTTACTCCTCCACCGTTTGCATCGACAGTTGGTTTGCCATTGTACAATAACAAAGGTTTTCCATTCCAATAAAACCATAAATCTTTATATTTGTCAGTTTTATAGATTCTATCATACAAATTTTGAACAACAGTAATAACCTCCCCATTAAAAGCCCAAAAACAAAACTTAGGAACTTTATTTCCTTCAGCCCTCATCTTTTCCATCGTACTAAACAGGGTTTCCCATTCGTCCCAGTAACGTACAGCATTAGTAACATCCAATACCAGCACATCTACTCCTGCATCAGCAAGCATAGACATATCCTTGCGGATAACGTATTCGTCGCGACTCAGAAAATAACCAAGTTCGGGTTCTCCCCAATGAAAGGATCCCCCTTGCCAAGCAGGATGATTGGCATCCAAACGTGCTTCGGGTGATTGACCCAAAACTTTGCTAACATCTGCCCGATAAGGCACATTTATATTTGCCAGATTATCGGAATGCCAAGTGATATAAAAAATGCCAACAATGCGTTGTTTATCTTTTTTTACGGCACCTACTTCTTCATAAGTTGGCATAGTTCTACCTAATGCATCTGTAGCTACCCAGGTATCCGAATAAATATCTTCATAATAATTCTCATTTGCAAGCATATTTTCTGTCGCATCAGAAGTACTACACCCTGTAACAATAGGTAGTGTACATGTACAAATCAGTAAATATGTTGAAAACACAGTTGCTATTTTCATACTATTATTATTTTTTGCGCATTGATTTTCCTTTCTGATATATTTATCAAAGTTTAGAAGAAACTAAAGAAACTGCGAATAGAACTATTCGCAATTTCTTTAGTTAATCTTTTTTCCTCCGAAAGAAATTATACTTATAGAAGAAAAAAGGAAATCTATAAATTATCTATTTCAATCATTTAACATAAAATGCATCGAACTCTGCCATATGCATCCATGGTTGTCCACCACTTAACCCAACCATTTTGATATACCTTGCATAGATTGGTATAAAGCTATATTCATGCCCATAAATCTGTTGAACATCAAAAGCAAATTCTCCAATATTTGTAAAGTTAGTCCCATCCATACTATAAAGGAATTGAACGAGATTTGGTGCCCACTGACCATTTCCCCCGTCATCTTGGCGACGAACCAATTCAATCTTATTTATATAATATTCATTTCCAAGATCTACTACTACATTATGCGGATATCCAGTTAATTGAGTATGCCAATAAGTATTGATATCTCCATCAATCATATTGGTAGGTTTGTAACCACCCCAATCCGAAGAAGCTGAATAAATACTCATTAAACTTTGATCTAATTTACCTACTGCAGGAGTAACTTTAAGCTCTTTCGGAGAGGAGGAGTCTGATTTTGAAGCATTCAGTACTGATATAGTCAGTGTTGTTTCATTGACAAAACTGGCAATTACACCTTTTCCAGATGTTGAAGCATCGAAGATTTTCTCTTTTTGAACACCCTTTCCATCATTAAAAGATGCCTTCACCCAAACTTGCACTCCTGTTTGGTTTTTCCAACTTATTACAGCTCCCTGAACAGCCGGAATAGCCTGAATTGTACTTACAACATAGTCTTTAGCAGCTTCAGTACTTAGCGGAGCGCCCGATATGGTTACAGGATCTGATGGAATACCTAGACGATTATAAGCGATTAAAGTAAACGTATAAGAATTCATATCTGTAAACCCTCCGATAATTTTTTCCGTTTGCCCTGAATCATTTAAATCATAACAACTCACTTTTTTATTGACAATTTCCCCTTCAGCATTGGTATAAGAAACCAACGTATAGTAATAGTCTTCACTTGTCGGATTGGTCCAATTCAAAATAACCGAACCATAATAGGATGTAAGCGTTGGATTGCTTATCGGATCAATTGCTCCCTTTTGTTGGTCATCATCGTCACTACATGAACATACCAATAAAGCAACAAGAGTCAAAAATATTATATGCTTTTTCATAAACATTTATTTAAGTATTATCAAATTTACCAACCAGCGTTTTGCCAATTATTTCCTGTAAGTTCCAACATCTTATTCGCTTCTGTTTTGTCGATAGGATACAACAAATATTTATCAGCAGATGAAGCTCTGTTAGTGAAACGGAAACGATTATATGTATATCCATCACCATCTTTTATGATTCTCATACCTGTTACAAATTTATCTGTTTCACTCATGATTTTCCAGCGACGGACATCAAAGTAACGATGTCCCTCAAACGCTAATTCTATACGACGTTCGTTACGATACTTCTTTTCAAACTGATCTTTTGTCATGCCTGCTTGAAAATCGGGCATACCGACTCTTCTTCTGACGGCATTTACAGCATCTCTGGCACTCATTGAAAGACCATTACCCAAATCGATTTTTTCGTCTGGTCCGTTAACCTGATATGCAGCTTCTGCAAAGTTTAAATACAATTCTGCTAATCTAAAGATGCGGATATACCCATCCCTATTATTCTTCTTATCTGAAGCATAGTGATTATATTTACGCATATAGTAACCAGTCCGTGTATATTTACGATTTGTTTCAGAAATACCTTCAGCACCATCAATATATGTTGCCACTTTAGGCCCATTAAGATCATCCAGATTCCGAACAGCTCCATTAAAGTAAATCGATGCATAAAAACGAGGATCCCGACCTTCGTAAGGATTATTCTCATCATAAGCTGCAGCAGGGTTCACTATTGGTTTCAAATGATCGCCATCGCTATATCCAATAATTGGAGCTTCACCGTTAGCCATTTCATAAGCATCAATTAAATCCTGTGTAGGACAAGGACCGGCTTTAGACATACCATCATTTGTTGGCAATCCTGCGTTACTCCAAACCGCGACCTGAGTGCCCCCGTAAATAGTTTCCTTATCTACTGCACGTTTATCATCTGGGGTAGAAAGAAAATAGAGTGCATATGAATTCTGCGCTTCTGAAGAAGTCATATCAAAAAGTTTATAATCGTTGTTCAAACATTGAGATAAAGCTTCTTTGGTAATAGTTACTGCATCGCTCCATGAATATGTTCCATCAGAATACAAGGGACTTGCTGCATAAGTAATTGCCTCGGACTTAATCGCATAAGCTACAGCACGGGTCATAATTCCAAATTGATTATCCAAAACATCCCAGGAGAATGCGTCGTTATTATTTCTCTGAGCCAAAGCTGCATCACAATCTGCGATGATTTGTGTGACAATTGCTCCAATCGAAGCTTTTTTATCAGTAGAATAATTATAATCTGTCGCTAACACAGATGTTACCAAAGGAACTTCTCCATAACGTTTAAAAAGTTGGAGATAGTAGTAGGCACGTAAAGTATAAGCTTGCGCCGTCCATCCAGCTTTTTCATCTTCTGAGGCATAAGCCGTTGCTGTTCCGATATTTTCCAAAAAGACATTACATTTCCGAATTCCCTGATAAAAATTACTCCACGGACTATTTCCAACGATATACGTTGAAAAGTTTTCTAAAGTTATACCGCCATTATACCAAATATCGTATGCTGAATTTGCTGTAATATCATCACAGTCTTCCGCTTCATCAGTATAAGAACTCCACTCCAAACTTGATCCAGGGCGATAGCCATAACATGCATTCAAATAGCCTCGGGTCCTGTTCCTGTCGGTAAACACTCCATCCATAGTAATACTACCATCAGATTGAAGGTCTAATTTATCATTGCATGAGAGAAAACTACCTCCCATAGCAAGAAAAAGGGATAAAACAAGATATTTTTTCATGCGAATTAATTTTAAAATTTGAACTTTATACCGCATTAGAACTGCACTCTAACACCTACATTATATACTCTGTAAACAGGGATTGTGCCATAAGAACCCTCTGGGCCAAAATCATCAGATTTCATATTGTTCCACGTTAACAGGTTTTGTCCACTCAGAACTACTTTTAACTTACTGGCTTTTATATATTTTGCAATTTTTGAAGGCAGTGTATAACCTAATTCCAGATTCTTCAAGCGCAGGTATGAACGGTCATAAAGATAGTAATCACTGGTTTGATGACTAGTGGACTGCGTCAAAGAGAGTGCCGGTGCTGATATCTTTTCATCATTATTCCAACGATTAACGGTCCATGCATTCTTATGTAATGATCCATACACGCCATCATAATCGGTTTCATACACGCCCATTCCAGAATAAACAGAAGACCAATCACCTACCCCTTGAAACAAGAAACTAAGTTCAAATGCCTTGAAAGTAATACCTCCGGAGATGCCGTAATAAAAACGGGGAAGCGTGCCATTTCCTATAGGAGCTTTATCTTTTTCATCTATAATCCCATCTTTATTTAGATCCTGATATTTCAAATCTCCTATCCTAGGTGTACCGAAAGAATAATCCAATCCACTTTGATCTATTTCACTTTGAAAGTTATAGAATCCGTTTCCATTACTATAATCAACCAAATAACCATATGTTTGTCCATAGGAATATCCTTCAGTTCTTATAGGATATGCGTAATCATCCCCCAGACTAGTTTCCAGAATATTTGTAACAGTGTTTTTATTATAGCTTACAAAACCTCCGAAATTAAAAGATAAATCTTTATTGAGCGTTTTCTCATAATTTGCCTCAACTTCGAATCCCTTATTTTCAAATTCAGCAAAATTGGTTTTTGGATATATATTCAAATCTGCACCTTGATATGAAGGAACAAGAGCAGTATTGGAATAAATCATATTATCCATTTTCTCTTTGAAAATATCAAACGATAATGTTAGTTGATTCGCAAAACCTAAATCAATTCCTAAATTTATTTTTTTTGAAATTTCAGCTTCAATATTTGGGTTTCCTAAAGCGGTTTCCGTAGTTGTATAACCTAAATAGCCTATACTACCCCCACCATTAACAGACACTTTATCATTATAGGCAAAACGGCTCAATCCAGATTGATCATTCGCAGTAAGTCCATATGCAGCCCTAAATTTTGCTAAACTCAACCATGAAGCATTCTCTTTTATAAAAGATTCATTAGATAAAACCCATGCAGCAGATGCAGCTGGTGTTGTAGCGTAACGATGCCCACGTGCATATTGCTCAGAACCAGAATAGCCCATATCAAGACTTAAGACATAACGATTATCGTAATCGTACATTACTTCTGCACCAGTACTTATACGGTCATACGGAAGGCAAAAGGGAGAAGTTACATCAACTTTAGCCAAATTTTGATATAACGCATACCCAACAGCACTTACGTGATGCAATCCAAAACTTCTTACATAATCCACTTGTGCTTTATATGTAAGATAGTTATACATGGAAGACCCTTTACTATAAGCTAATTCAGTATTCTCGTCTGTTCCTTTCTTTTTGAATTCCAAAACATCTAGATTGCTTTTACGCATATATCTTTGATAATTTTGGTTAGTTGCCATCGTATTTACAATATTAGTCTGAAAGCCAACGATACCAGTCATGCTCAAACCATGAGTAAGAAAACTCATATCCAGCTTTAGGCCAAACTGAGAATACACATTAGTTACCATACTGTTCTGATAACCACAGCGGTTAATCAATCCATAGACAGGACTACCTTCATTTTCAGTAGTAATTACATTTCCGCCTTCATCTGTTTCACTTGAAGGTGTAACAGGACCATATAGTGTAGATGGAAGAGTGAAAAGATGTGGATAAATATTATTTACAAAACCTGCAGCAGAATAATGCTCTCGTTTAATATTTCCAGCCAAATTTAAATATGCACTCAAATATTGATTTAACTTTACATCAACATTTGAACGGGCATTTGCCCAAAAATAATTATTGTTAGGATTATATTCTTTTTGATCAACATTATAAAAGCCCCCCTGGTGCATTACGTTTACATTAGAATAATAAGCTATCTTATCATTTCCTCCAGTGATATCCAAACCAACCCTTTGCATTTGAGCTAGCTTCTTAAAATTCATATCATACCAATTTGTATTTGGATAATGTTCAGGATCTGAACCTGAACGGAATTTTTCAATTTGGTCATCCGAATAAAAATAATTTTGTCCCAGACCGTCATTATAAGCGGCTTCATTTCGTAAAGTCGCATATTCTGAGGAATTTATAAACACAGGTTTTGTTGTTACTTCCTGGAGGGATTCATCCAACCGAACATTAACTTTCATTTGTCCGGCAATACCTCTTTTTGTTGTTACAATAATTACACCATTTGCACCCTGAATACCGTATAGTGCCTGCGATGCAGCATCTTTCAATACACTTATTGATTCAATCTCTGCAGGAGAAATATACGACAAACTTTCATCACTGTTATATGGACAAACAACTCCATCTATAACTACCAATGGGTTATTAGCGCGAATACTTGAAATACCCCGAAGATGAAGAGACGTATTCGTACGCCCCAATTCTGAAGAAGTTTCCTCTGTTAACAAACCCGACAACCGTCCGCCTAGAGTCTGACCTAAAGTGGCAACCGGAGATTTTGCCAAGACATCTCCTTTTACAGATGCGATAGAGCCAGACACAGTTGTCCGAGATTGTCTGGAAAATCCTTTGAAAATAGTTTCGTCCATTACATGAGAATCTTTTTGAAGAACTACATCAAGATTGCTCTCTACGTCCTTTTTTCCGCTCTTATATCCTAGCAGTGAAAATATTAACGAATGAATATTGTTGTCTACCTTAAACGAGTATACTCCGTCTGCATTTGTTACATGTATCTTTTCTCCATCCCCGGAAGAAATTATCACGCCTTGCAATGGTTGCCCATAGACGTCTTTCACCGTACCGGTGACTTCCGAGGAAATTTTTTGCGCTTTCATTTGAAAAGTAAATCCCATCAAAAGTAAAAGCACTATACTGATTATTTTCTTATTTACCATGTTTGTATTATTTACAAATTTTACCTTAATTACCATCCTGGGTTTTGCCAATTTTCACCGGAAATTGATATCATATTATTAACTTCTGTTAAAGGAACAGCTGCTTTCAGGTATTTATTCGTATAGCATTTCCGCTCGCTTCCATTCACTTGTTTACGTTTATAAGAATAACTACCGTCTGCATTGCGAGTAATTGACATGGCTGTTACCCAACGGTCCGTTTTTGCTAAATCGCCATCAGGAGTACTCCATCGACGAACGTCAAAGAAACGAAAACCTTCCATTGCCAATTCTACTCTTCGTTCGTTACGAATTCGTAAAATCAGTTCATCTTTAGTAAGACCACTAGGTAAGTCAGGCATGCCTGCACGTGTACGGATTTCATTGACTGCCACTTTTGCTTCTTCCAAATGCCCTGATTCGGCAGCCGCTTCGGCAAAATTCAGAATAATTTCAGCCAAACGGAATTGTTTAAATCGTGCTCCACCAACACCATTATTATCGCCACTATGCGGATGTAAAAACTTTCGTTCATAATATCCTGTACGTGTAACAGATCGTTCAGCACTATTAATCCCTGTTTTCGGTTCTCCTTCATACGTTGCAATAACGCGTGTACGGTACCCTGCCGATGCAGGATAATTTTCATAACATGATGGTAATTCAGAAAATACCCACCAAGCTTTTCTCTTTGATCCATTGTAATATATGGATGCGTAAAAGCGCGGATCACGGTTCTCATACGGATTTTTGGGATCATATAAGGTATTGTTCGAATTATAATTCGGATTAAGATGTGTTTCTTCATCCAGATACGGTTTTGAAAGATTCAAAACAGGTTGTCCATCTGTAGTTTCATAACTATCCACTAGTTCTTGAGAAGGGCATGTTCCCGACTTATATCCTGATTGTGCACCAATCCCGTCAATATGCCAAATATTCCCCTGACCATCTGCAGTCTGATATATTGTTTCCTTATCTTGCGGAGTAGAAGAATATGCTGCACTCGTACAAAAGTATTCAAGAAACATACCTGCCTTCTCGTTAGGGAGATAGACTTCCGGATTTTTTGAAGGTGAATAAGTAGCTGGAATATGAATAGCATTATATAATTCGTAACCATTCGTTCTCAAATTTTCAAGCGAAGCTTTATTTATTGTGTAGGCTTCTTCCCAATAATTTTCGCCTTCATTGTATAAAGGACTGGCTGCATATAAAATCATTCTAGACTTAAGAGCTTCAGCAAAGGCTTTTGTTACTCGGCGCTCTTCACCACTTGATGTGATTCTCCATGGAAGTTCCGGGCAATTCAAGGCAATATCGCAATCTTCTAAAATAAATTTAACAACATCATGATAATTTGATCGTGTTATCATTGAAAAATCCTGATTCATATCGTATAATTCCTGTTCGATAGGCAGCTCGCAACCGAACCATCTAAGCAATTCAGAATAATAAAAAGCTCTCAGTAAATGTGCTTCCGCTTTCCATCGGCTACGGTTACTTTCTTCTGTAACGGTCGCTTGGTCTATATAGGTAAGGAAATAAGTACAATTACGTATCCGAGCCCAATAGTTATCCCAAAAGTTACCCATATTTCCGCCATGTCCGTTATCAGTAGACCATACCGGGTGTGCAGATGCTGAAGCGTTACCATTATACATATAGGCTGATCCCGCCCAGTTTACGTCCAAATCATCGGCATCCCATGCCTCATCGCTCCAACAGACAGGTCCTCGACTGTAAAAAAAGTAACGGACTCCATAGTATGGCATCGATCTGTAACACGTATTAATATATGCAGCTACATAATCGTTGTCCTTAAAAACTTCATCCAAAGATATTTTTCCCGCGGGAGCCTGATCCAATACGTCCGAACATGAACTTCCTCCAAATAGAAAAGTTAATGCTGCAATATATGATAATATTTTATTCTGTTTCATGACCTTACTCTTTTAGAAATTTAAACTACATCCTATATTCATATTCTTCGTTATTGAGTACCCATAAGAATTATTTTGTTCAGGATCTAAATGGTCTGTATGCAAATTATCCCATTCAAACAAATTTTGGCCTCCTACATATATCCTACACTTTGTTACACCTAACGATTTCAATATATTTGAAGGAAGGGTATAACCCAATTCTATATTCTTCAAACGTAGAAAAGAGCGGTCCTGAATAAAGAAATCATTTGCCACATGATTCGTCGTTGAAGCAGTAGACAATGCCGGATAGGTAATTTCTTCACCATTCAACCATCGTTCTTCTGTCCATGCGTTTCTTGTGTATCCAAAGTAAGTTCCTTGTCTTGTGTTTTCATAAACACCTTGTGCAGAATAACACATTGAATAACGACCAACCCCAGCAAAAAAGATACTGAAATCAAAATCCTTATAATTTGCAGCAAGATTCAATCCATAAGAGATACCAGGAACTACAGAAGAATATCCTATTGGCATTTGATCTTTGTCATCAATAACACCATCACCATTTTGGTCTGTGTATACAAAGTCACCGGGACGAGGGGTCCCAAAACTATATACTAGTCCACTGTTATCAATTTCTTCTTGTGATGTCCAATATCCGCCACCAGTTGTATTCTTATTAATTACATATCCGAAAGGTTGACCCAAGCGATATCCTGTACTACGATAACGGCAAGCATAGTCATCAGTGCGGATAGGTTCATCGTATTCAGTAACCTTATTATCATTGAATGAGAAATTACCTTTGACCATGATTGACAAATCGTCGCTAACTTGTTTATTATATGCAACCTCAGCCTCATAACCATGATTCTCAACTTTTCCCATATTAGCTTTCGGAATAGTATAAATTGGAACACCCTGAAAAATAGGGACACTTTGACGGGTTATCAAAATCTGACTTCTGTCTTCTTTATAATAATCCAAAGAAATATTAAAATCCTTTACTATGCCAAAGTCTATACCATAGTTGGTTTTATCGGCAAGTTCCCATGTTATATCCTTATTTCCTAACAATCCCTGCGATACATACAGGCCACCCAAACCACTTGCAAATGTGTCATTATTAATCGTGATATTATCCTGATATAGGAATCTATTACCTCCAATATTATCATTACCTACACGTCCATTTGAAAAACGTAGTTTCAAATTAGTAAGGACATCATTGTCTTTCAAGAATTTTTCGTTGCTAACATTCCAACCTAAAGAAAAAGCAGGAAAGAATCCGAAACGATGAGTTGGAGCAAACTGTTCAGAACCGTTATAACCTAAGTTTACTTCTACCAGATATCGGCCGTCATAAGCGTAAGTTGCACGACCAGCTACACCTACTATATTATATGGAATTTCGCCCTCAGTTGTTTCCCAATAATCACGTTGGGCCAAAACCATTGCACTAACATCGTGTTTCCCAAAAGAACGATTATAATTAAGAGAACCTTGCAAATTAATTCTATAGTTGGAAGAAGACCATCTGCTTACTGAAAGTTCACTCGCATTAGAATTACGTAATGCATAAGAAATAGTATTTGTATCGTAATCAAGATTTGTCACATAGTTAATTTCGGTTTTATTACCCTCTAATGTAGAACTACCGTAAGAATCATATGAAATCATTCCCTTTACAGTCAATCCCTTAGTAAGAAGATCACTCAAATCCCAATTAATCGTATATTGAGAATTTAAATTAACTTTTGTTTTATTATTATAACCTCTTCGGTTCATAACTTCAAATGCAGAACGATCCAAATATGTTGGATGAATAAGAGCTCCAGGTGCAGCGCCTAACTCTGAAATGGTTGTAGGTCCGGGAGTAATTGGCAAAATTGTCTGTGCCTGATAAATTAAGTCGCTCATCATCCAACCTGTATCTTCCCCATACATTGGACCTGCTGCAGGCATATTTACCTTTTCAATATAAGTTCCTATATTCAATGCAGAAGTTAAACTTTTAGCCATTTTAAAATCTAAATTGGTACGGAAACTCCAACGATCCATAAAAGAGGACGGATCATAGCCCAAATAATCTTTTGATTCGGTTTTCAAATTACCGCCCTGATGAACATAGCCTGCATTGAAAAAGTAATGTACTTTGTCCGTACCTCCAGATACATTTGCATTGGCACGTGTTTGTGGTGTATAACGGGAAATATACATCCGATAATAATCATTATCAGGATACATATACTGACGAATCACCTTTTGCGTTTCATAATCTGCAGCGTTAGGATCTAATCCTGCCAGCGGATTTCTATACTTTTCAATGACATCTTCACTATATGAGGGATCATATCCATCATTTTTTAAAGCTTCATTTCTCAAATTGCAATAATCCCAAGAGTGCAAACGTTCAGGTTCTTTGGTAAATGATGTCCAGCTTTGATCAATACTAATTGATAACTCCGGCCGTCCTTCTTTGCCTCGTTTTGTGGTAATCATGATCACCCCATTTGCTCCTCGTACCCCAAATACAGATGTTGCTGATGCATCCTTTAAAACAGATACACTTTCCACTTCATTCATATCGATTGATCCGATATTATCACGTTCCACACCGTCAATCAAGATCAAAGGGCTTTGTCCGTTCATTGTGGCAGCACCGCGTAAAAACATTGTTGCATCATCCACACCAGGCTGACCTCCTCCTGTTTGGGTTGAAGTCAAACCGGTAATACGTCCTGCCAGTGCGTTATCCAACCGGGGAGAGGAACTTGTTTTCAAATCCTTTGTAGAAACAGCAGAAATAGCCCCTGTAACTGACACCTTTTTTTGCACACCATAACCAACTACAACAACCTCTTCGAGAGTTTGCGTATCTTCTTTCAACAAGATATTAAAAGTTCGTTGATTTTTTACTGGGATTTGTTGTTCAAGATATCCAATAAAAGAAACAACCAAAACAGCATCCTGTGGTACTTTTAATGTAAAATTACCATTCAAGTCTGTTACAACACCGTTGGTAGTTCCCTTTTCTACAACATTTGCACCAATTACCGGTCCGATCTGATCTTTCACGACACCAGTCACCGTAATTTTATTCTGTTGCGCTATCCCCAATTCAGGTATTCCCAAACTTGGAGAAATTTCCCCTGATCCACTTAATGGAATCAACAACAAAAACACGACCGATAACAAATATGAATATCGGCATATTCGTGTCTTTCGATTAGTAAATTTCATTTTTTCATACATAAGCAATAAGATTAAAATTAACTTTCACTATTCTTTCAAAACTACTATTAGAATTTCTTTTTAATAAATATTCATCTAAAATATAGCTGAATCTTATTATTTCTACCATTCAATTATCCGATTAACAAACTATATAAAATCATTTTTAAATTCGTATTTTTTCATATTTTTATGCTACAAAATTATGTAAGGATTCATCAATAACAGTTCATAAAATGACTACAAACCTTTCAATTTTGATAATAAATTATATACATCTAAACATTTACTATTAACAGTATAAATATCAGCTGGAAAGCATAGATAGCAAAAATAAAATTTCAGTAGACAAAATATATCCAGATAAGTGTAAATAATAGGGGGGAGAGGAAATAGTAGAACTAACTAACTACAAATCACAGATAAAGGATTAAATATAAAATTTCATATATAACATATAATTAAAAAAAAAGAAATTAATATTCTATTTTGGTTGAATTATTAAGACTTAAAACAAAAAACACATCACTATTTTAACAATTAATTTTAAGTCAAATTAAATATAAAGATTACAAATATATTTGAAATAATTATAAAAACACTTGTTAAATTGATCATAAAACTTTCAATTTTGATTTGAATTGAATCAAGGTATTGTCAATACATCATGAAAAGAGATAGTATTAACAGAAGCGAGAAATTTAATACTATTTTGAACTTTCAAACATAGGACTTTGAGTTGTAAAAGTATATACTTTGGCGACTCAAAGTATATACTTCCAGAGCAGAAGTTTTGAAAAAAAAGAAGGTGTCTGAAATTGCCAAGTTTTTACTTTAGCAATTACAAACACCTTTCTTAATCAATTTAGTAAAAAAAGATTTACTGAGGCACCAACCTATTTAATTATAAAGCTATGTACGCCCGATCCAACCGTATATTCCTTGTCGGCAAATACGGTAGCA
>Ga0074193_1002773_pt1 | contig 14791 bp, 14 predicted proteins | sample EPASupsiteHSE605_FD_64523 | JGI IMG/M metagenome (GOLD analysis project Ga0074193, IMG submission 64523) | Bioremediated contaminated groundwater from EPA Superfund site, New Mexico - Sample HSE6-05 | ecosystem: Environmental > Aquatic > Deep subsurface > Groundwater > Contaminated ... | reverse complement strand
TCCCATCTCGAACACGGAAGTTAAGTCCTCCAGCGCCGATGGTACTTGGGTGGTAACGCCCTGGGAGAGTAGGTCGTTGCCAGAGAATTTTAATAAGCCTCAGGTTTAAACACCTGAGGCTTAAATTTGTTTAAAAGAACGGAGATAACAGTGCCTTATCTGAGGGAAGCATAGGGGACGGTTCTCTAAGCATTGAATAGGAGAACCGTCCTCTATGCTTGTGCGTATTCAAGCACAAAAAAATGGCGCGTTTTTAAAACGGGCCATTTAAGTCATTTAAAAAAGAATTATAAGATCATTGCTTAGCGTTAATAACGTTTGTTGTTATTATAGCAGTCACGGCAGTAAACCGGTCGTTCGCCAGAAGGTTTGAATGGAACTTGGGTTTCAACCCCACAAGAAGCACAAACTGCCGGGTGCATTTCCCTTTCACGAGGAGCAAAACCACCGGTATTTCGGCTATTTTGTTTTCTTGCTGCCCTGCATTGTGGGCAACGGCCAGGATCGTTGGTAAAACCTTTTTCAGCATAGAATTCTTGTTCAGATACAGAAAATACAAACTCAACACCACAATCGCGACAGGTCAGGAATTTGTCTTGAAACACAGAAAGAACCTCCTTAAGATTTGTTGCCCAATTTAGTAATTAGATACTTATCAATCAACCGACCATTACCAAAAGTAAAGGAGCAGGTTCTTTTGAAAGTGCTATATTAAAATTGAGCTAAATATAGTATAGCAAATTAATTTAAACTAGTATAGTAATAACACCTATTCTTATTCAATTTAACTATCTGATAAAGTTCGTGATAGGCGTGGGATACGCTACGAAGCTGATCAAAGACGGGCAGAGAATCGGGTAAACGGTGCAGAAGGTTACGTAGAAATCCTATAACAGAGTATAAGCTTTGGAAGCACTAAAGGCTCTTTTTAAAGAAAAAGAGCCTTTAGTTATAACTTAGGAGGGATAGCAGCTATTAATTGGCTAAGAACTTTGGGTCTGTAGGATGCTTGCCGAAATTTCAAGTATTTTACCCAGCTTAGCCGGTTGACCAAAGAAGAAAACTAACGACTTACCGTTTTAACATTCCAGTTGCGATAATCGGTCCAGTGGGATTAGCGGTATTTGCCTCTCCCTCCGCGGAAATGACTATTGCATCAAAATTACTTAATGGTTTAGGGCCCCGGTATACCCACATCTGCTGAGGAGTTTTATACATTTTATATCCGGTGTATTTCCCATTGCTAACCAGCCATACCTTGTAAGTGCTATATTCCCAACCAAATGTTGTTGGTTCCGGAGCTTTATCTAGGTTAACCATTACGATGTTTCCTTTATTATCAAGCATAACAAAGGCCATAGCCCCAGGTGCATTATTGGTAGTGGTTAGAATTAGAGCCCTTCTATCTTCGTAGGCTGATGTGATTGGCTCGGTTAGATCCTCAGGTGGAGACACAGTTTCGGGGATATCACAGGTTACCCCAGGAATTGCTAGTTTACGGGCAACAGTAAGGTAATAGGGTGGAGCGATTTCATTAACCCGGGCAATATCCTGCCAATCAACGTCATAAAGTACTCCAATACCATACAGGGTTTGACCCCGGGTTACGGTATGCACCCTAATGGGAATAATTAAGTTTTGACCGGGATAAATTGCAAAGGGGGCCACCAGGTCCGGATTGACATCAATTATTGCTTGAACTGGAATTTCAAAATTACGGGCAATAGCAGCTAAAGTATCACCGGTTTTAACGGTATAGATCCAGCCGCAAACAGGGGTCGGCATCGGAGTCGGTGTCGGAGTCGGTGTTGGTGTTGGTGTTGGTGTAGGTGTAGGTGTAGGCGTAGGCGTAGGCCTAATTGCGCAGACTACTCCGGGTATGGCTAGTCTTTGTCCTATAGATAAAGCGTAGGGCGGAAGAATATTATTAACCCGGGCGATACTTCTCCAATCGACATTATAGATATTTCCAATTGAGTAGAGTGATTGTCCTGCAGTAACTGTATGGACTCTGATTGGTAGAATTATTCTTTGACCAATATTAATTGTATAGGGAGGGGTAAGTCCGGGATTAGCGTTAATTATGGCTTGAACTGTAATATTAAAGGTACGGGCAATTGAATAAAGTGTATCTCCGGCTTTTACAGTATAAACCCATCCACAATCTTGAGGCCGGGGAGGACGGGTTGGTCTTTGTTGTATCGTCGCTGATTCATAAGCATCTGAATTTTGGATCACATGGATCACACTCCTTTAAGTTTAAAATGATATATTTAGAAATAGACTATCAAGATTCAATCCATTATATGGAGTGGTTATCATCGACGTGCTTGTCTACGAGTTCCAAAAAAGGAATTCAATCTTTGGTGTCGAAGACAAATAGAAAAAGTAGTATTGATTGGGTGAAATAGGGTTGAAACAAACAGAATACAAGGTATTAGGTATTGATCCCGGATTAGCGGATACCGGGTATGCTATTATTAGTAAAATACAAGGCCAGCTGGTGTTGCGAGAGGGTGGTTTGATTCGTACGGATAGTAAGGATCCCCTTAACCAGCGTTTGAAAGAAATCTACGTTGAACTAAATGCGGTTATTAATGGACAACTGCCAGCAATTGTAGCGATTGAGGATTTATATAGTGATTACCACAATCCTAGTACGGCCATTTTAATGGGCCACGCCCGGGGAGTGTGTCTGTTGGCCGCAGCCAATTATGGATTAACGGTTAAGAGTTATACTCCAGCCCGAGTCAAAAAATCGCTTACCGGGAATGGCCGGGCCAGTAAAGAACAAGTAAAAGCGATGGTACGTATTAATTTGGGACTGGATCAAAGGTCAATTTCGGAACATATAGCAGATGCTATTGCGGTAGCCTTATGTCATTTTAGAAGCTCAATGTATTAGAGATTTAGAGGAGTAATGTATGATTGCCAGGATCTATGGAATAATTGACGGATTCAGTAATCGAGGGGTATATATCCGGGTAGGCGGAATTGTCTGTGAGGTTTTGCTTACCGGTGCGGAAAAACGGGAAATTGAGCTGAAATCTATAGGAGAAGAAATATCTTTGCATACTCTTTTTATTATGGAAGGTAAAGCCGGTGGAGGCAGTCATAGTCCGATGCTGATTGGTTTTCAAAACTTGCGGGATCGTGAATTTTTTGAACTGTTCATTAGTGTAGAAGGAATTGGGGTGGGGAGTGCCCTAAAGATGTTGGTGGTTCCCATAAATGGGGTAGCCCGGGCCATTGAAGATAACAATTTGACCTTTTTATGTTCTCTAAAACAGGTGGGCGAAAGGACTGCCCGTAAAATTGTGGCCGGTCTGATGGGTAAAGTAGGTCGGTTCGCTTTAGAGGAAGTAACGACATCTGAGCTTAGCGAAGTAGACATCCTTAATCAGAATACAAATAAATCTCTTGATAATCAAGCTAAAGTATTCAAAGGTGGGGACCAGGATCCAATTGGACTGCGTATGGAGCAACTAAAAGTCCAGGCCCTGGAAATCTTGGAGCAGCTAGGCTATTCAGCTTATGAGGCCAAAAAGATGCTGACTAAGGTTTTTGAAAACCAAACCCATTTTAGTGGGTTAGAGGAGATCCTTAATGAAATTTACCGGGGTGATATCCAACCTCGGGATAAACTAACGGATAGGTAGGGAAGACCAGTTAGTTTTAGTTTACTAGGAGGTGATAGGGGTTGCCCCGTTTGCAGCTCTTGGATGGTAAAGAACAGATGGAAGATTTAGGACAGTTGGGTTTGAGGCCAGTTTGCTTAGCGGATTATATTGGGCAGACCACCCTTAAAAAAAGATTGGCGATTGCTTTAAAAGCGGCCAGGCAACGAGGGGAATCTTTAGAGCATTTACTTTTATACGGTCCTCCCGGTTTGGGGAAAACTACTTTAGCCCATATCATAAGTAGAGAAATGGGCGGGAATCTGATTACTTCTTCAGGGCCTGCCATGGAACGCAGTGGGGATTTAATGGGGATATTAACCAACCTTCAAGAAGGGGATATCCTCTTTATTGATGAGATCCATCGTTTACCCCGACCAGTAGAGGAATTTCTTTATTCAGCTATGGAAGATTTTCAGATTGATTTTGTGGTGGATAAAGGTGCATTTGCTCGAACTGTAAAAATTACACTCAAGCCTTTTACCTTGGTAGGGGCCACTACCCGGGCTGGTTTGGTATCGGCCCCGATGCGGGAACGATTTGGGTTAAATTACCATTTAGATTTTTATCCAACCGAGGATTTAAAAGAAATTATCAAGCGTTCTAGTTATATCTTGGGGGTGGAGATAGATCCTTTAGCCGCCGAGGAGATCGCCAGCCGGGCCCGAGGAACCCCACGAATTGCTAACCGTTTACTAAAGCGGGTTCGCGACTATGCAGAGGTCGTGGAAAATGGAGTTATCAATCAGGAGGTCGCTGAGAAAGGTTTGGGCTTAGAAGGTATTGATTCATTAGGGTTGGATGAGCTGGATCTGCTTTTCTTGAAAACGATTATTCAGATATATAAAGGCGGACCGGTAGGTATAGAAGCTTTGGCAGCTACCCTCAATGAAGAGGTAGATACTTTGCAGGATGTGGTAGAACCCTATTTATTAAAATGCGGATTTGTTATTCGAACCCCGGGCGGAAGAAAGATTACGGAGTTGGCTTTAGCACACCTGGGATTGTAAATGGGTTTATGGATAAATAACGTAAACGGTGTAGATAGTGTCGAAGCTTGTGTTTAACGATCGGATGTAGTAGAATTTAGTACGAAAATAAGACGTTAAACTCAAGTTTTGATTATTCTCATTAGTAGTTGAGACTAACAATCATGAGGGTTAATATGCAAAATTTAGAATATTGCGGGTGTTAATTTGCCCAGGGGGGAGAATTTAAATGGCGGAAAAGGGTACCTGGTTAGTAAAAAAAGGTTTAGCCGAGATGCTTAAAGGCGGCGTAATAATGGATGTCACTACCCCAGAGCAGGCCAAGATTGCTGAGGAGGCCGGGGCGTGTTCAGTTATGGCTTTGGAGCGGGTGCCGGCTGACATTCGGGCTGCCGGCGGAGTAGCGCGGATGGCTGAACCTTCAATCATTTTAAGGATAATGGAAGCAGTAACTATCCCGGTGATGGCTAAAGCCAGAATAGGGCACTTTGTAGAAGCGCAGATTCTGGAGGCTTTAGGGGTTGACTACATAGATGAAAGTGAAGTATTAACCCCCGCAGACGAGAATTACCATATTAATAAACAACTATATAAGGTACCGTTTGTTTGTGGAGCTAAAAATCTAGGAGAAGCTCTGCGGAGAATTGGGGAAGGTGCGGCCATGATCCGTACCAAAGGTGAACCCGGCACCGGCAATGTCGTAGAGGCGGTTCGGCATATGCGCGCCGTTATGGGAGAAATCCGTCGACTGCAAAATCTTCCTGAAGAGGAATTGATGACTGCTGCCAAAGAAATGGCTGCTCCCTACGAATTGGTAGTGCAAATAGCTAAAACCGGCAAGTTACCGGTAGTTAATTTTGCAGCGGGCGGAATTGCTACCCCGGCCGATGCAGCGTTAATGATGCAATTAGGTGCAGACGGAGTGTTTGTGGGTTCCGGGATTTTTAAATCTAAAGATCCGGTGGCGCGGGCTCGGGCGATTGTAGCCGCTACTACCCATTACAATGATGCGAAGGTGTTAGCTGAAGTCTCCCGGGATTTAGGAGAGGCGATGCCAGGTCTAGAAATTAGTACCTTAGCACCTGCGGATAGAATGCAAGAGCGGGGCTGGTAAACAGCCTAACCACTAATCTGGGGATTTGGAAAGAGGGTCAGTCTAGGAATCATGTTAGAAGCAGATAAACCGATTCGCATTGGCGTGCTAGCCATGCAGGGGGCCTTTATTGAGCACTGCCGAATTATGGAACAGTTGGGCTGTGCCTGTACTCAGGTACGCAAGCCGGAAGAATTAGAAGGCTTAGATGGACTGATAATTCCTGGGGGAGAAAGCACGACTATTGGAAAATTGATGGATAAATATCATCTTTTTGAAGCGGTACGCCAGAAATTAGATGCGCGGATGCCGGTCTATGGGACTTGTGCCGGTTTAATCCTTTTGGCCAAGGATATTGTGGGCAGTGATCAGCCTCGTCTAGGTTATATGGATATAAAGGTGCATCGGAACGGGTATGGCCGTCAGATTGACAGTTTTGAAATAGATCTTCAAGCGCCTATGTTTGGGGACACCCCCTTTAGGGCTGTGTTTATTCGGGCTCCTTTTATTGAGGAGGCTGATGCCCGAGTTGAGATCCTAGCCGAATTGGATGGCCGTCCGGTATTGGCTCGACAGGAAAATATGCTGGTTAGTTCTTTTCACCCGGAACTCACCGAAGATACGCGTATTCATGCGTATTTTTTAGAGATGATCCGATCTATTAGTCGATAATAGTCATTATTTCCATAAGTAGTTATACAAGTAAGATGTACCAGTAATATAGAAGTCATTATTATTATAGAGCGGCTTGCTTATTTTAGAGGGCTATGCTAGAATGTGTTAAAAATATCGTTTTTCATAGGGCAATGAAAGGGAGTAGTAAACTACAGCGGGCTTCCTAAGAGAGTTGGTGGAAGGTGCGAACCAACGGAGGGCTGAGTTGAATCCACCCTGGAGTCGGGAACGAAAGTCGCGACGGAAGTTCGACATAAGTTCTGCCGGTCATGTCCGTTACGCATGTTAAGTGGGTTACTAACAGGTAACCAACCAGGGTGGCAACGCGGGTTAACCTCTCGTCCCTAAATTTTATAGGGAAGAGAGGTTTTGTGTATTTTAAGATCCTATAGAAGGTGAAGATCCTATAGAAGGGATTGAACAAATCGGATCGGATTAGATTAGCTAAACCTGCGTATTTATTTTCTTATCCATGAGGGGAGGGTAAATTATGTTTCAAGAAAAACAGTATTTACAGCTACCGGGACCTACAGCAGTTCCGCCACAGGTACTTAGGGCTTTAAGTCAGCCGATGATTAACCACCGGGGTTCTGAGTTTAAGGAACTATTTGAAGAGGTTACTTTAGGAGTTCAGAAGACCTTCAAAACTCAAAATACAGTGCTAATTTTTCCAGCGGCCGGTACCGGGGGTTTGGAAACAGCGATAGTTAATTTTATTTCTCCCGGTGAAAAAGTACTGGTGGCCTCTATCGGAGTCTTCGGTAATCGCTTTGCTGAAATAGCAGCCAAATTTGGGGTTCAGGTTGAAAAGATAGAGTTTGAATGGGGATCAGCCATAGATACTGCAAAAATTACCGAGCGTTTGGCAGCTGATCGGGATGGGGAATTTAAGGCGGTAATAGTAACCCATAATGAGACCTCCACTGGGGTTACCAATAATTTACCGGCAGTCCGCAAAGCCATGGGGGGCCATCCGGCCTTATTAATGGTGGATGCAGTAAGTAGTATGGGTGCGGTAGATCTGCGGACGGATGAATGGGGTCTGGATGTGGTGGTAACTGGAGCACAGAAGGCCTTTATGCTTCCGCCAGGATTGACTTTTGTAAGCGTCAGTGATCGAGCTTGGGAGGTAGCCAAGAAGTGTACTAATTATAAGTACTACTGGGATTTAGCCTCAGCCAAGAAATACTTAGAAAAGGGGCAAACGCCCTATACCCCGGCTTTACCTTTGCTTTCCGGTTTAAGGGAATCCTTGAAATTGATGCATGGGGAAGGTCTAGAGCAGGCATTTGTACGGCATTCCCGGATGCGGGATATGATTAGAGCGGCGATGCGGGCATTAGGTTTGCAGTTATTGGCTGCTGATGAGGTGGCTTCACCGGCTGTAACCGCGGTTTTTACACCTCCGGATATTGAGGCCAATCAGCTGCGGAAGGTAATCAGTAAAAAATACAATGTAGTTTTGGCCGGGGGTCAGCAAAAATTAGATAATAAGATATTCCGAGTAGGGCATCTGGGCTGGGTGCAGCCTTTAGATATTGTAGCAACGGTGGCAGCCATTGAAATGGCTTTAATGGATTGTGGATATAACTTGGAGTTAGGCAGCGGAGTTCGGGCCGCCCAACAAGTGCTTAGAGGCTAGTAGTAACAGGTAATAGGCAAGGTAAGATTGGTGTCATGGATCATTAAATTTTATGCTAATCACTAAACAATATTAAACCCAACCTAATATTAATAGGGGGAGATTGAGATGGCTGAAAGAATGAAGGTCCTGGTAGCGGAAAAAATTGCGGATGCCGGGGTAGAGGTTTTACGCAAAGAGTTAGATGTGGATGTAAGATTCGGGATTAAGCAAAATGAAGTACTGGAGATAATTGATAATTACGATGCCTTAATCGTTCGAAGCGTGATTAAAGTAAACGAAGAACTGATTAGTCGGGGTAAGAAACTGAAGGTTGTGGGTCGGGCTGGTAATGGCATCGATAACATTGTGGTACCGGCCGCTACCCGTCGGGGGATACTGGTTGTTAATACTCCCGAGAGCAATACTATTTCGGCGGCAGAGCACACTATCGCGCTGTTATTGTCTTCTATTCGGAATATCCCGGCAGCTACCTTACAGTTAAAGAGCGGCGGTTGGGACCGCAGCAATTTTAAAGGGATAGAACTCTACGGAAAAACAGTGGGGATCGTCGGTCTAGGCCGTATCGGTTCCATGGTAGCTACTCGATTGGCTTCATTCGGGATGAAGGTTCTAGCTTATGATCCTTACATTACAGATGAACGCTTCCGTCGTTTTGGAGCGGAAAAAATAGTCGAATTAAACGATCTGGTACGTCGTTCTGACTTTATCACCGTACACACCCCCCGGACCGCAGAGACTATGGGAATGATCGGCGAAGAGCAGTTTAGGGTAGCTAAGCGCGGTGTTTGCGTGGTTAACTGTGCTAGAGGTGGGATCATTAATGAGGCAGCCTTAATTAAGGCGGTTGAAGAAGGGATCGTGGCCAGCGTTGGATTGGATGTGTGTGAAGTAGAACCCTCCCCTGGTAATCCGATCTATCAAATAGAGAAAATTGCGGCTACCCCTCACTGCGGAGCAGATACCTATGAGGCTCAGGACCGGGTAGGGATAACCATTGCCAATCAGGTTCTGGCTGCTTTACGGGGAGAATTAGTACCCAATGCAGTAAATCTGCCTACCCTGCAGGAAGAAGAACTGGAATCCTTATATCCGTACCTATGCTTGGTCGAAAAGATGGGCAAAGTTTACTTCCAACTGGATAAGAATCCGGTGGAGCGAGTGGAAATTACTTATAGCGGCCGGGTAGCTAATATGGAGTCGGAAATGTTAACCGTATCCTTCCTTAAAGGCTTGTTGGAGCCAATAATCGGCGAACAGGTTAATTACGTCAATGCTTCTTTGATTTCTGAAACTAGAGGAGTCAAGGTAGTTACTTCTAAAGAAGAATCCAATGATCGCGGATTTGTGGATTTAATATATGCTCGGGTGTATGGAAGCACTACCTTTATGGAAATCTCCGGTACCTTATCGGCAAAACGGGAACCGCGGATTGTCTCAGTTAAAGGATACGATACAGATATTACGCCAACCGAAAATATGCTGTTTGTAGAAAACATAGACCGGCCGGGTGTGATCGGTCCCTTTGCCGGGGTATTAGGAAATCATGAGATTAATATTGCTATGATGGGGGTCGGCCGAAACCAGCGGGGAGATTTGGCGCTAATGACTCTAAATGTGGATAGTGCAGTAGAGGAATCAGTAGTTAAGGAACTAAGGGAAATAGACGGGGTTAAGAGTGTGAAAGTAGTTAAGTTTTAGATTTGGAAGGGCGGCTTAACCGATGATTGATATCAAGTTTGTGCGAAGTAATCCGGATGTGGTTAAGGAGGCTCTGGTCAAGCGGGGATCTAAGGTATCACTGGATGCGTTTTTGGCTCTGGAGGAACAGCGACGGAAACAGTTAATGGCAGTTGAACAGCTAAAAAACCTACGTAATGTAGTCTCCGAGCAAATTGCGGAGCGCAAGAAGGCCGGAGATGCTGCAGAGCAGCTGGTTCTAAATATGCGGGAAACTTCTCTTCAAATAAAGCAGATGGATGAGCAGCTCCGTGAGGTGGAAGAGGAATTACAGCACGTTTTATTAGGCATTCCTAATATCCCTCATGAATCCGTACCAACCGGCAAAGGTGAAGAAGATAATCCAGTGATCCGGAGTTGGGGAGAGCCGACCAAATTCATGAATTTTGAACCACGTCCCCACTGGGAAATCGGGGAATCCTTAGATATTCTGGACTTTGCCAGAGGGGTTAAAATCGCCGGGGCCCGGTTTACCGTCTATAAAGGCTTGGGTGCCCGGTTGGAAAGAGCTTTAATCAATTACATGCTGGATCTGCATACCGGGAAGCATGGATATCAGGAAATCCTTCCTCCTTTTATGGTTAATCGGCAGTGTATGGTAGGAACCGGTCAACTTCCCAAGTTTGAAGAAGATATGTTTCATGTGGATAAGACCGATTACTATCTGGTGCCGACGGCAGAAGTTCCACTGACCAATTTATTCCGGGAGGAGATTCTGGAAGATAGCCAGCTGCCAATTAAGCTCACGGCTTATACCGCCTGTTTTCGTGCCGAAGCCGGGGCTGCCGGTCGGGATACCCGGGGGCTGATCCGTCAGCACCAATTTAACAAGATTGAGCTGGTCAAATTTAGCCGGCCAGAGGAATCCTACGCCGAGTTGGAAAAGCTTACCGCAAATGCGGAACAGGTATTAAAGAGTTTAGGATTGCCTTATCGGGTAGTGGCCTTGTGTACTGCGGACATAGGTTTCTCTTCGGCGAAGACCTATGACCTGGAGGTCTGGTTACCTAGTTATAATAATTATCGGGAGATATCTTCCTGTAGTAATTTTGAGGATTTCCAGGCTCGTCGGGCCAATATTCGGTATCGACCAAGCCCTAAGGCTAAGCCTCAGTTTGTGCATACTTTGAATGGTTCCGGGTTGGCTGTAGGTAGAACCGTAGCGGCCATTCTGGAAAATTACCAGCAAAAAGATGGATCAGTAGTAGTTCCAGAAGTTTTACGTGCTTATATGGGTGGCTTGGAAATAATCCCAAATGTATAAAACTGGGCAGATCAAATTGATAAGTTGACGGAATTGGTTTGATTGTGCTATAATTTACACCGATTCTCATTTCCTTAAGATTTATATGTATAACTGATTAATAGATAGGTTCTGAGATGTATTCGGAGGGGTGTCTGAGTGGTTTAAGGAGACGGTCTTGAAAACCGTTGAGTTCGCAAGGGCTCCGTGGGTTCGAATCCCACCCCCTCCGCCAAACAAAAGATAATAGCCGGTAAGTATAATTGCCGGCTTCTTTATTTCTAAATAATATAATTATTTTAAATTGGAATAGATCTCCCTAGCTATTAAATGCAATGTCAGCTTGACTTTTACCCTGAGCATACGTATAATGATGTATGGTTCTGTAGTTCTGTAACAATGATTTATTATTTGGAGAGATGGCCGAGCCGGCCGAAGGCGGTCGCCTGCTAAGCGATTAAGCGAGCTTAAACTCGCTTCGAGGGTTCGAATCCCTCTCTCTCCGCCATATTACATGCGCCCGTAGCTCAGCTGGATAGAGTCACGGACTACGAATCCGGAGGTCGCAGGTTCGAATCCCGCCGGGCGCGCCATATGAAGATCAAGACTCGCAAGTGATTGCGGGTTTTTTGTTTTGGTGACGAAAGAAAATCAAAAACTTTAATGTATAGTTTTTATACTAGCAAAATATTTTTCTATAAGTTAACCAAAAAATTGGACTTATCTTAGTGATGCGGTAACGACCAACTGTTGATTAGGGTAGATGATATAGGGCGGAGTCAAGTAATTGAATTTAATAAGATTATCAACCAAAGTGCCATATTTTTTCGCTATTCGGTATAGTGTATCACCAGAAACTACAGTATAGATTATTGCTTCAGGTGGAGATAAAGGAATAATAATTTTTTGACCCGGATAAATTTTGTTAGGGTTTGAAATAGTGTTGAATTTTAGTATATTAGATAAGGTGGAATTATAGTTTCGGGCAATAGTATATAAATTATCTCCAGCAGAAACTGTATAAGTTAATGTACCAAAATAAGCAGGGGGCATAGATTTCACATCCTAAAATTAATTGTATGATATTTTATGTTAAATGTTGTAAAACGTGATTATGAATGATAACACTAAGACTGATAGTCGAATATGAACTGTGAAGCTAGGGCAGAAAAAAGCTCCGGTGAAACCGGAGCAAAAGTATAAGGGGGAGTGTGACCTATAACTTTTATCTAATTAAAATTAGAAATTAACACCGGTCTTTCTTAAAGAAGAAAATGAAGAAAATTACGGCAATGATTATCCACAACCAGGAACTTCCACCGGAAAAATCAATAGATGCTTCATTTGGCATGCCAAGTACCTCCCTAATAAAATTTTCCTAAATACCCAATAGCATCATATTCAAATAACAAGGAAATGGTGAGTGAAAAACAATTATTTCCCATAATCGTCAATAGTTGAGTGAGGATTTGTTCAGCTATTTATAAGATGTACTTAAAAGGGATAATTGAACTTTTTAATAGCAGCTTTTTTATTTTGGGTACTTGGTTTTGGAGAAATGTCCAAGTAAACTGAACGAGTCTTTAATAAAACGACTAGTAGAGATGATACATGGCCAATTAAAGCACCTTGTTCTACTTGCAGAAAAGTGCCAGCATCTTTAATTGCCTGCTGTAGGGTTCTCAGACCATCAAAGTACATCCAAAGGATGTAGGAAACAAAATCAAGTCCGGCAACAGGTCTTCCGTCAAAGTGGCCAATTAAGAATTCTTGAGAATTGTCGGGATTAATCCCCAATCCTAAACCTTGGGCGATTACTCTCAGGGACATTATTTTAGTGGATAATTTAGTCTGATTAAAAGAAACAATCAGACCCTCATCTAATAGTTCATTTAGTTGGAATAATAATGTATCAGGGGATTCAATGAACTTATTTTCGAGGAGATATTGGTATATTTCTTCACCACTGGCCGGGGTGGTGGCTCTTAGCCATATTAGCATTGAAAGGGGCATTACTCCGTGAAATTTATCTCCGAAGCGTATCCAGAACAAGGGATCACCATGGTTTAGCGGGTCTACGTCATTGGCAGCTGCAAGCAACCCTATAGGAAAACCAACTGCTAAGAAGGTCTGGGTAAGCAGTTGGTCATTAGTTAAGGTTAACTCTTCATTCATATAACTTTACCCTCCTTTATAAATGGAGATTGTTATTAATATTATTAATATTCAAAGTTTTCTATTTTATAAGAGTGAAGTTGACATAAGTTTTAGCACGTGTATTAATATATGTCGACGCTTTATTGGGGTGAATATTAACTGATGTAAATATTTAGATAATATAGGTTTGAATTTATATATTTTATAATAGTTCTTTTGGAAAATAGTTTAATTGCTTAGTTTAAATAGTTATGTTAAAATTGATTACAATTATTGGAGAGATTAAGGAGATGATAAATCTGGGAGATTTTTTTGGAAGCATTATTATCCCGGCTGATACAAAAGAATCTTTATTTGAAGAGATCGATTTGCATAAAAAAGAAAATGAGAAATTAAATCCAAGATTTAAGATATACCCATCAAAAATTGTTCCGGATCCCGAAGGGGTTATCTTTACTAAAGGTAACCATCAAATTTTTGATATAACGTTTGAGTGTGATATTGTTTAATTAAGTATTAAATATATACTTAGTATAAGTGGCATATTAAAATTGCTAAGAAACCCTTACCTTTATAGGTTAGGGTTTTCATTTTTATGGTCGTTTTTTTGGCTAAAGATAAAATTAATTTTTTCGGTGAGAATTGAAAGAAATGAAACTATTCATTCGTCTAATATATAGAGGCACACGAAAGAGGTTTTTTTATGGTAGCGGATGACATTCTAGTAAAAATGGCACAGAGTGGTGATCAGACTGCATATGGGGAACTGGTTCGAAGGTACCAGGATCTTATCTTCAGTCTTACTGGAAGAATGCTTTCTTCACCCGAAGATGCACGGGACGCGTCCCAGGAGACCTTTATCAAGGTTTATAAAGCGTTACCCGGGTTTGACTTCCGGGCCAGTTTTACCACCTGGCTTTATAAAGTAGCTACCAATGTGTGTCTGGACCTGCTGCGAAAACAAAGCCGGGAACAGCAGCGCCGGCTATCCTTGGGGGAGGTAAATATTCAGGAAGGTAGTTTTAAGGATAATCGTCCAGGACCGGAAGATCTGTTATTAGAAAGAGAAAGAATTCAGGAGTTGAAACAGGCAGTACAAGCGTTACCGGAGGGGTATCGGTTAGCCTTGATCTTACATCATTACCAAGGGCTTAGTTATCAACAGATTGCCAGGATTCTGGAACTGCCGGAAAAGACAGTGGCTACCCGAATTCATCGGGCTAAAAAGAAGCTGAAAGATGGGTTGAGAGGAGGTGAAGGCGATGCAGTGCTGGAAAGTAAAGACCAGGCTAAGCCGGTACCTGGCTGGAGAATGTCAGTCTTCTGAATTAACCGCCATAGAAAGGCATCTGGCTAGCTGTTCGGTTTGTGAAGCCGAGTTGGAGGAAATACGGCATCTGGATCGCCAGTTAGACCTCTGGCAAGTGGAACCCATCCCCAGCGATTTTTGGACCTCGGTGATGGCTGAAGTGGGAAAAACTAATACCGGACTCGTAGCAGAAAATATCCCTATAAACCACCCTATAGACGGAGGGCACAAATGGTCGGAAAGTAGGCGGCAGTTAGCACCTCTGC
>Ga0074193_1002772_pt1 | contig 14792 bp, 10 predicted proteins | sample EPASupsiteHSE605_FD_64523 | JGI IMG/M metagenome (GOLD analysis project Ga0074193, IMG submission 64523) | Bioremediated contaminated groundwater from EPA Superfund site, New Mexico - Sample HSE6-05 | ecosystem: Environmental > Aquatic > Deep subsurface > Groundwater > Contaminated ... | reverse complement strand
GCAGGACGTCCATGTGGAACTCCCCGGTGGGCGTGATCTTTGCCAATGTTTTAGAACCGGAGGGTGGCGGGCAGATCAAGCCACAACTTGATCTGGGTGTTATTCCGGCGGCGGGAGACGTAAAGGCCAAGAGCAAGGCCCGCGTTCCCGGTGTAGACAGCCAGGCCGAAATGAAAATGCAGGTGGTGGACTACGCCACCTTTGACGGCGGCTTGGGCTTTGAGCTTGGCAAGGGCGACTTTACCCTTGGGCTGACCTATAACTTGCAGGCCTCAGAATACCGCACAGGGCATGGAGTGTTTGGTTCGCTGCGGTATGAGTTTTAGATCGGGTTAGCTGATTACAGTGAGACTGAGGAAAGAGGGCCGGGGATTTCCCCGGCCCTCTTCATTCTGGCTGGCTATTCTCTTATGAACGGGGACAAGCCTTCACTGATTGGCAAGCACAATCCAGCGCACGGTGACGCGAAGCCAGCTTGACCGATAGAACCAAATTCAGCACTTATTTGGCTAAAGGAGCGTAAAAATGCAACTCAGCACAGCAGTACGCCCAATTAGTGCGGTCAAGGCGCACCTTAAAGAAATCATTCACACTTTCACCGAAGAATCTGCGCCGCCCGTTGTGATCACACAGAATGGCGAGGCCAAGGCCGTGCTCATGGGCGTTCATGAATATGAGCGCATGCAGGAAACGCTGGCCATGCTCAAGGCTCTCAGCATCTCCGGCAAAAGCTTTGAGGCGGACAAGGGACGCCCCGTTCGAGAAGTTTTCGCAGAACTACGGGGCAAGGCTGAATGATGCCCCTGGGCACTGCGAGGGTTGAAGAGTCTCGCAAGTGGTTGCCCTCATAATTGGAGCATGATGGGAATAGGACGTTTTGTGTAGTCCTCTTACTCTGGGCCGGGAAGAGAACTCATCTAAGGGGTGTGGCCTAGCCATACCCCTAACCAGCGTTTCTAACCAGATGCTCCTCAAATACGTTCAAACCCTTCGCGGATAACGTGCGCCATGAGTTGCCGACGTTTGGGGAGAAAGGCATCATAACTCATGTGTTCCCAGCCTTCTGGCAGTGCGTGCCAGTGCGCAAAACACCGTTGCTCTTCATCTGTAAACTGGCCGCCTTGCATGATCCTCGACACATAGTCTGACGGTGCGTCATCTCTGATATTGATATTCTGCGGCCACTCAAGCAGGGCCATGTTGGCGATCTGGTTGGTCTGCCGCACCGCGGTGATGCCGTGATTCTTCAGAAAACCTTTTGGGAAGAGGTGGTGCCTGTCCAGAAGGGCTTTGCGCGGCTGCAAGCCGGGCTCCATCAATTCCGATATTTTTACCTTAGAAAACAGTACGCGGGCATCAAGCAGGTTGAGTGCGGCAAAATAAGCAGCAAGTTCAGGGCTGCGGGCCGCTGAAGTAGCCATATTGCCGGGCAGCGTGATGTTCCAATAGTCCTGAGTCAGAATCAAGGTCATCTGCCCTTCCAAATAGGCGACGAACTCCTGTGCGGTGCTGATGTCACGCAGGGCGGCCATATCTTTTTCCATAACGGATTCCGGCGAGGTGCTGTACCTTGCTGTCAGAGCGCTGGCAAAAAACCAGCGCGCAATGACCTTGCGCAATTCTGACTGTGCAACTCCAAAATCGTGTTTGCCAATCAGAAAGAAAGCATAGGCATACACTGCCGCCATATTGGAAATGAGCAGGTCTTCACGGCGGTATCCCGCCTGCGTAAGACAGGTTAGATAGGCGAACCAGTCCGTCAGGTTTAGGACTTTTGCCTGAGCCTGCTGAAGTTTTGCAAACTGCTCATCGCGTCGTGCCGGGCTGAAGGCGTCGGTTTCCATGTCCTTGCCACGCAGCACAGCATACACACTTTGTAGGCGAGCGCGACGGAAAGCCAGCGCCACGCTAACGCGCAAAAGGTGATCCGGTTCCGGCCTAAACTGAAAGTTAAAAGGAACTTTTGCGCCTACTGCTGGTGGTGTACGGCTTTCACGGGCGAAACGTTCCAGCTCATGTCGCCCGGTATCCCAATAGACTGACATGAGGGTGAGAATAAAATCAGCCTGGTTCAGGCGCTTCCCCATGCTGTTGACCCTCACGAATACTTGCGAAACCTCTTCTTCCGTCATATCTGGCACCAGTTGCAGCACGGTGAAGCTGTATGTACCCGGCAGGCTGTGCAGTTTGTTCAGAGCGCTTTTGATATGGGCTTCGTCTTCCGGGCTTAGACTGTCCTGTCCCCGAGCGGCTCGGTAGCGGGCAAGATAGTCCGGCACGATACTGAACAAGTCTGCCCCCGGCATCCAGATGACGGAAATATCCGGTAACCATGCTGGATCTTTGGGGGTGGAGGCGTCAGGCACCATGAATTCGTCTTTCAGAGGATTAAAGGCGATGCGGATGTGTTCACGCTCATAGTTGTTACGCAGCACTGCCACGCCCTTGATAACGGCATACAAGCCTGTCAGCCGTTGCTGCCCGTCCACAATGAGGCTATGGGGCACGCTTTGGTGCGTTTGGCCGATACTTCGCCCAGCCTGGGCATTGTTGCTGGTCAACCAGAAAAGCAGGGTGCCAACAGGATAGCCCCGGTACATGGAGTCGAGCAGATCTCGCACCTTGGCGTTTTCCCAAACAAAAGGACGTTGGATTTCCGGCAAAGCCAGAATGCCAGAATCAATATTGGCAATGAGCGTTTGCAGCGTGTAGGGAATCTGTGTGAAGAGGGACATGCGCGCTCCGGTTACGTAGTGGGACGAGGGCCACGGCCAAGGACGGATTCTATACGGCGGGCAAGGGCGTCGCGAAACTCATCAAGTTTGTCGAGCTCCCAGACGATGCAATTGTAGTGATTGACATCAAAATGCAAGTCTTTCATGACATCTTTTCTACATGTCCAAAATACCGGCAATCCCAAACCGCTGGCGAAACCAGCTTCGTAATATACACCACCACGGTGGCCCGTGGCATCAGCGATGACAAAGCGGCTACGGCGTATTTGTAGGATAATCTCGTCATCAATTTTATCAATATGCTCACGTTGATCAACACGGTGAGGTATGTAGCCAGCCGATTGAATTGCTGGCGCAAGAACATTTTCATAGATGTTAGTCATCTCAGGGGCGAACCACATGGCGACAAAACCCTGAGCGCTATCTTTGTTAGGGGTGCGCAACTGCTCAAGCCGCTCCCATCCTTTTGCTGTGATTGTGGCATGCCCAATGCCTTCAACTTCTTCGTATTCTAAGAAATTTACTTCTCCCAATAGCATGAATAGCGCATCAAGCTCATAAGTGTTCATAGCCCAACATTGCGCATGTAAAGACAAGTCATCCGGGTGGATTTCAACACATCGCTGAAATCCATCTCCAGAAAAGACTTTCTTTTCAATAAAACGTAAAATGTTGTCTATCTTTTCAAACATTGAAAGGTCACGGGCTTCGCAGAAATATGCCTTATTTTCATCGTTCAAGATGAAATAGTTTTCTTGTTGTCTAAGTAAACTTGATGCAATACTTCGCTTTCGCGGTGTAAAAACGGCTTTATAATCAGCATGATAATGCCCGCCCAACATTATATCATTCAAGTGATTCTGCACAAGAAATGGGCCACCACAGCGGGGACATTCAACTTGTGTTGCTAAATTAGAGTCACAAGGCACCAACATTACCTTTGCAGCATTTAGGCAAATTGGACACTTTTGTTCCATAGAGCACCCCAATTCTCATTAAAATTGTATCTTATCCCTCCAGCCCCTTCAGCGTCATGTTCTCCTGAATTCTGTCATGCGCCACAAGTAGATAGCACCAAGGCTTGCCACCATATTTTTGAGCGTGCTCGGTGGCGTGTTGGCACCATGTAGTCGCGGCGCGGGCTTTGGCCTGCACTTCGTCTGTGGCGATCTGGTCGGCGCGTTTGGGTTCGCACAGGTATTTACAATCAGTGGTTTCCACCACAAAGTCCGGCTCATATTGTTCTTCGTGGCTATAGTAGATACGCAGATCGCTTTTGTTCGGCCTGCACCATTTAAGCACGTCCGGGTCGTTTTCCAGAATCACGGCAAATCGGCGCTCCGAGTCGGAGTCGAACTTCTGCACGGTAAACAGGCACTTGGTGAAGGTGTCAAAGAGCATAGAGCGAATCTGCGAGCGCTGTCCCTCCGGCAGGGAAATACGAAAGTCGCGCACATCACCATCAATGGTGTAGCTGCCCTGTTTCAATGTGGTAAAGCCCTTGGTCACATGGGCCTCATAGCGGGCGCCTTTTTGCACTCTATGACTGCGCATCTGGCTGTACACCAAGTCTACCAGGGTTTTCTGGTGGTATTGCAGCACGTTCACCACGGCATCTTCGCTGTCCAGATAGCTGCGTAGGTGGTGCACCATTTGTCTGGCCAGATCACGCCATAGTTCCGGGTTTTCATCATAGGGCACGTACTGCATAAGACCGCGCACGATGTAATTTTCCGGGTATTTTTCTTCCGCCAGTGCAAAGCCGGTTTCCAGCAGATAGCGCTGTCCCTGATCGTGCAAATGTTGAATAAGAATTTCCAGCGCCACGGGCTGCAAGCGAACCGCCGACAGATCGAGCGTAAATGGTTGCCAGGTCGTGACCACTTCACCGACAGGCACCACGACAATGCGCGGAATGTCGATGGAAAGTTCCTGATACAGGCGCGTAGTTTTTTCCACCACATTCAGCGTATTAACATTTTCCGGTAGGAGACTCCCCTGAACCGGAGGCAGGATGGTGCTCACCTTACGAGCTATTTCTTTCTGGATTTCGGGCTTCTGCAATTCGTGGCTGCCTTCCAACCGTTCATACTGACGGATGACCTCAAGGGTTACTGCAGCAACGCGGGCTTCGGCCCCGGTAAAATCGCTAAAGGGGGATTTTTTGGCCGTAGCCGCCAGTGACGGCGGTAGAGGCGGCAGATCAAGGGCTTTGGCTTCGCCGCCTTCCGTCACCGTGGGCACGGCCCCGGTCAGCAAAGCGTCCATTGTGGTGGGGGCTGTGACAGCTTTTTTGCCTTCCAGCGGGATATCCACGCCCAGCACCACCTGCTTGCGGATGACGGAATCCGGATCATTGGCGTGGTCCACAATGTCCTTGAAGCGGTCGTGGGAGACAATGGTCAGGCGATCCACAGCAGGCACGCCGGTGCGACGGCCATAGGGTAAACGCAGACCGCGCCCGATGGACTGCTCTACCAATGTGCGCGAGTTAGCAGCCCGCAACGGCACAATGGTGTAAAGGTTGGTCACGTCCCAGCCCTCTTTGAGCATGTTGACGTGTACTACAATTTCCACCGGGTTAGATGGGCTTTCCACGGTGAGCAGCTTTGCCACAATGTCGTCGCCCTCGCTGCCCTTGCTCTTGGAATGAACAGTGATGACCTTGCCCGCGTACTGCCCCTCGAAAAAGTCCGTACTTTCCAGCAGGCGCTGCAACTCGTCGGCATGGGTTGTGTCTTGGGCCACAACCAGCATGAAGGGTTTGACCACCGCCACATCGTTGTTGCGGGCGTATATTTCCAGCTCGACTTTAGTGTGCTCATGGATGCGCACGCCATCTTCCAGCTTGATGCGCTCAAGGCCGTCTGCTGAATAGTTTTCCGCGTGGAAGTTCTGGCGCGTAGCCACAGCAGGCTCCTTGACAAAACCATCGCGCAGGGCCGCTGCCAGCGGGTAATTATAAATGACATTACCGAAGGGTTCAGCCTGTTTTGCGCCGCGCTCCACCTGCGGGGTGGCGGTCAGTTCCAGCCCCAGCAATGGCTTTAAATCATTGATGGCGGCAAGCCCCGCATCGGCACGGTAACGGTGCGATTCGTCCATCAACACCACAAGGTCGTCCAATCCTGCAAGATAGCTAAAATAACTCTCGCCAATATATTCGTTGAGCCTTCTCATACGAGGTATCGTGCGGCCTGCATCGTCTTTGGCGAGCTTGCTGTCTTTGTTGTCCTTGGCGGTAATTTTGGCAATGTTGAAGATATTGATCTGCGCAGTTTCCTCATGCCGAGTGGAGCGTTGCAGGGCCACGCCGTCTTCGTAATTGTCACCGGTGATGATGAGCGGCGGATGCGCGGCAAACTCCATGATGCCCTCAAACACATATTTCGGCGTGTTGGGCGAAAAGTCTGTCTTCAGCTTGTCATAGATGGTGAGGTTGGGCGCGATAACAAAGAAATTGCGGATGCCGCGCTCACGATACAACCATGCAATGAAAGCACCCATAAGCCTGGTTTTGCCCACACCGGTGGCAAGGGCGAAACACAGAGAGGGGAAATCACGGTCAAAACTCCGCACATGGGGAAAGACCGCTTGCACAGCGTCAAGAACACTCTCAAGGTTGGCGTCCCTGCCCAGAGGGGCGGCTTCCCACACGCGGGATAGAATATCCAGCGCTTCGCGTTGCGGCGAGCGCAGGGCAAGGGCATTGGCAATGGCTTGAACGGCGCTCATTCCGCACCCCCTTTGGGAAGATCAAGCAGGGAAATTTGCCCGGAAGCCTCGGCCTTTTTGCCCCTTGCTGTTCTGACCGCTCGTTCTGTGGGGGCAGATGGTTGCGGTTCCACCTGGGGCAGGTTCTTAACATTCAGGCTGTAATCGTCGTGATCCCATTCATAGCGTTTGAGCAGAGCATTAGGCATGATGCTGAGGCTGATATTTGGAAAAAGCTTTGCATTCGCTTCCGGGCAGGGGGGGCAGCAGATGAGCAGCGAGCGTGATTCCCCCACCTGGTCACTGATAAATTGCAGTATTTCTGTGGTCAGGGTTTGCGTGGTGACGAAAATATGACTGTTTTTATGTCCTTCGCCATGCATCCAGAACCAGTCCACGCTGGGGGCATAGCGATAGCCATGCAGTTTGCACACGGCTTCGGCCAGCATTTCAGCGTTGAACGCTGGGTTGATGACCGGAATGTCCCATGGATCAAACTTGATCAGGCTGGGGGCCAGTTCATAAAAGCGGAAGCCGCCGCCACCCTGCCAGTTTTGCGCCTTGGTGATGCCCCCTGGGTCTTCACCGTTGATGACCTTTTGCAGACGCGGGATGCAGTGGGTATAGCAGTGTTCGCCCAACTCAATGCCAATCCAGCGGCGGCCCATTTTGTGGGCCACAGCGGCAGTGGTGCCGGAGCCGAGGAAGGAGTCGAGCACAAGGTCGCCGGGGTTGGTGGCGATGTGCAGGACACGCTGAATCAGGCGTTCAGGTTTAGGAGTATCGAACGCATCTTTTGTACCAAATAGGGTGTAGATTTCTTTCTTGGCCTCATCTGTATGCCCAACGTCTTCATGGGGCCACCATGTGTTTGGTACAATGGCACTTGCCTCAGACAAGTACTTCTTAAAAGAAGGCGCACCATCTTCATTTCTACCAAAGTAAGCTCTACCGTTATTCACCAATTCAAGCCATTGCTCCTCAGTCCTCGACCAACAACGGCCTTGTGGAGGTAATTTCACTGTTCCTTTGGGAGTGATAATCTTATAAGATAGATTTTCTCGTATATTAGGAGCATCCCATGGAATAGCACGCCACGGCCCCTTTGGGTCATTATCTGGGTTGTTGTATTGCATTGCTTGTTGGTTAGATCGTGTCAGTCTATTGCGTATATTTTTCCATGCGATAGGATTTTTTGCATAAAGCAATATTGTATTATGTGATAGAGATATTGTCGCATCATTTGAACGTGAGTATCTATTTTGCCAAACAATGCTTGTTATAAAACAGTTTCTTCCAAGAATCTCATCACACATCACTTTAAAATAATGCACTTCGTTGTCGTCAAGTGTGACCCATAAACTTCCATCTGTCGTAAGCAATTTCCAGAGCAGTGAGACCCTGTCCCGCATCAGGCTCAACCACAGCGAATGCTCCACACCATCGTCGTAATGCTCAAAGGCACTGCCGGTATTGTAGGGCGGGTCAATGTAAATGCACTTGATCTTACCTGTGTATTCTTGCTCCAGAGCCTTTAAGGCCAGCAGGTTGTCACCGTGGATGAGCATGTTGTCAAAAATATCTTTGTCCGACACCCGGTGCGGCGCGTGATATGACCTGGCCGGGTCTTCAAGTAAAATGCGCGGCTCAAGCTTTGGGCGAACGTCTTTGCCGATCCAGGTAAGTTCAAGGCGTTGTTTGGGCATGATGGTAACCACTACGATTAAAGTTGCTGTAGCCTACGAACGCAACGCGCAAGGCTGGGGGAATTGGTAACCGCGTTCTCAATAGTCCAGTAATCGCGCACAAAACTACGCATCGTGGCAAGGTAGTCAGGAGCGACCATGCCGCCATGTGATTTTTCCGGCACAATGCCATTACGGACAGCGCTTTTTCTGGATTTTCGGGCCAGATTTACCAAGTGTCGTTTTGGATCTGGCAAGGCGTCAGGGGCGGAAGGAATTTTTGCAGCGGAAATACTTAAAAAATCTGCCATACCTTTTCGGTCAGCCATCAGCCAGCTTTCCAATTCTGCCACGGCAAAACGACACAGAAAGGTTTTGGGCGGGTTTGCTACATGCTGGAGGACGTACTTATCAAGAGCATGAGGGGGACACGAGGTACGCGCATCCATAAAATCGGTAAGAACCAAAACACCCTCTTTGTCTGTAGCAAGAGGATGAAACTGCGCGGCTTTTGTTTGAATATAGCCAAAGCCCTGAAGCCCGCGAACAATGCCTTTCTTATGCCCACAATAGGCGAGCAATTTTTCAGCAACAGGCTCTTCAAGATAGCCTTCTAAAATGAGATGAATCAGCATAATCAGAATAGTGAAAGCTGCTGAAGGTTCTCAGGGCGCGTTTTGGGCAACATCACGTCCGCGACTGTTAGTCCTTGTTGCATCAGCTTACGTTCCTGCTCATCTGCGCTGTGTACCAAAACACCTTCTTTGCCAGGTTCCAATCGCAAGATTTCATTGCTGCCGATGCCCGGATCACTCAATAGGCTGGTTGAATGAGTTGTTACAAATATCTGGCGAACCTTTTTTTTGCGGCCCTTGTCTATTCTGGCGAAGATACCGGGAAGTAGCGCCACAACGCCGTCATGCAGGGAAAGTTCTGGTTCTTCCAGCAAAAGCGGACCATCTGCATCAAACAGTGACCACAGCAGCGCAAGTAACCGCAATGTGCCATCTGAAAAAACATTTTCCTGCTGCTTGGCTCCTTGCGGTCGCCAGTGGGAATACTTGACCTGGAGGTGAGGCAAACCGTCGTTATCGCGAACAACCTGTAGGTCTTCAAAGTTTGGCACCGCAGCCTTGAGCGCAGCATTAATTTTGGCAAGCCGTGCTTTTCTGATATTTTCCGGTGTCTTTGCAATGGAAAAAACCAAATCACGTCCATAGGGATCGTTGGTTACGGGCGCAGGGGAAAATGCCTTGGGCTCGCGAACTAGCTGTGGCAGAATATGTCGATATTGGATAGTTGCAAAAAAGTCATACAATTCTCTGAACTTTATATTTGCATTTATTTGTTCTAAAGACGTTTGCGTACGACGCAATGGATCATTTTCATCTTCTTCATTTGGGCGAGAAAGAATTCTTTTCCACTTATCTTCAGTGCGCTGCTTTACAATTTCACGGATAACAATAGGGACTTGTTTGCCTTTTTCTGTTCCGAAAGTAAGCTCGTATTTCCAGGCATCATCAATCGTTAAGGCTATAGTGATGTCAGGGTGTTGCCTTGCGTTAATATAGCGAATGGATTTCATACCGCCGCGAAGTGCAACCGCATGTCCCAATTTATATTGAGCGACATCTCGCAAAAAAAGAAGTGCATCAAGAAAGTTTGACTTTCCAGAAGCATTTGGGCCGATAAGAAACATTCGCTTGCCACAGTTGACGTTCACGTCAGCGAAGTTCTTCCAATTTTCAAGCTTGATTCTGGTAATGATCATCGGCGAACCTCAACTGAGCATAGATGTTCAAAAAAATGCCTGCATTCATATTGAAAGCGTGACATTGAATATATCGGCCCCTTTTGTTTACATCAATCTCCACCGCACCACAAACAGCCGCTTTTCCTCGACTATCTGGCGCAGGCGGGCTTCCACGGCGTTCAAAAGGTCTTCTTTGCGCTCTTCCACGTTATCCTGAGCCTCAAAGAGACGCTTGCGCATGTCGTTACGCTTGGTTTCCAGCACCTTGATGTGACGCTGCGCGGCAACTTTGGCATCCAGCGAGGCGGCTCTACGGGCATCAGTCTTCTGCTGGCGGATGGCGCGATCCATATCTTCTATCTGATATTCCAGATGCTTTTTGCGCTCGTCGGCCCAGCGTTCGAGCTTGTCCATTTCTTCTTCAAAAAAAACAGCGTTGCGTTCAGAGGCAGTGGCCAGAATAGCGGACTGTTGCGACGCCAGGGCCTGTTGAAGAGGGGCTAGAGGCCCGCAGGGATGTTGCAGCGGGTTCATATGTGCAGGCAATTCAAAAAGTCGCCGCGTCAGTTCCGCGTTCAGAGCTTCGCCCGTATCGGTGCAGCCCGCATACAGCAAGTATTCCTCTACCTCCAGAGCGGTGAGACTCAGGCAGCTGACCGCCAAAAAACCGCCTTGGCCCTTAAAAGGCTCCAGCACGGCAATATTTTTGCCGGAGCCGGTCAGGTTGAACTCTAACTCCGCAGCTGGCAAGGGAGCGGTTTTGGCGTACTCAAGCATCCACACGGCCAAGGGATGCCCGCAGTGGAAGTGCTCGCCTTGTTCACCAGGTTTGAGGGCATAGCGACCTGCCGACAGAGTTTTCACAGGAGGCAAAGCCAATGTGAAGGCAAGCTGTGCCTCATTGAATATGGTTTGGCGGCTATCTACAAGCACTGCCTTTGCCAACTCCCACAACAGACGTTCTGCCCTGTCCAGCCCGGCGGCTACTTCGGCCTTGTAGACATGCAGTTTTTCGGCCACTTCCGTGTCAAAATGCTCCAGCAGTTTTTGCCGGGCGGTTGTCAGACCTTCTTCAATATCCTGCGAGAGCGAGGATTGCAGGGCATCAAACGATGCCTGAATGGCGTCTTGAGTGCGGCACGTCTGGTAGATTTCGGCGATACGCTTTTCAAAGTCTACACCGGATTCAATGCTGCCCAGCACCTCGTCACTGGCTCCGAATACGCCGCTGAACAGTTGGAATTTTTCCGAAAGGATTTCAAATACTCGTCTGTCCGCAGCATTGTTACGGTTGAGGAAGTTGACCACTACGACATCGTGCTTCTGACCATAACGATGGCAACGGCCAATGCGTTGCTCTATACGCTGGGGGTTCCACGGCAGGTCATAGTTGATGACCAGAGAGCAGAATTGCAGGTTAACCCCTTCGCTGGCCGCTTCCGTGGCGATCATGATGCTGGCGCTATCGCGGAACTCTTCCACTAGGGCGGCGCGGACATCCACATCTCGGCTGCCGGTGCTTTGGTGTCGGGCTTTCCAGGCCGTATAAATATCTGTAGTGCGCCTATCGCTGTTGCTGCCGTTGAAAAGCAGCACCTGCCCGGCATAGCCGTTTTGGTTCAGCAGCTCATAGAGATACTTCTGCGTGCGGCGAGATTCTGTAAAAATAATGGCCTTGGCCGCGCCGCCAAGCTCCTGCGTCATGTCCAGCCCCGTGGCAAGAGCCTGCAACAGGGCCTTGCCTTTAGCATTATCCGTAATACTTTCCGCCTTGAAGAGCATGGTGCGCAAGGCAAGTATTTCGTCGCGGATGGCTTTTTCTTCATGTGGCAGGGGGATTGTCTGGCCGGGCAGCCCATAGAGGGCTGGTTCTTCTTCCAACGTCAGCCCCGCACCTTCAAAATCGTCCAGAATAGGGTTTCCCGGCGTGTCGCCGTTTTTCCAAGCCGCATAATTATGCAGAATAAAATTGAGCCGCTCCAACATGGTCTTGAGTGCCCCGGCAATGGCATAGCTGGATGAGGCCAGAAGCTTACGCAGCACCAGCACCATGAGAGAACGTTGCCCAGAAGGCAAAGCCCAGAGCTTTTCCTGCTGCAAGTATGCTGAAACCCCTTGGTACAGGTTTTCTTCTTCAGGAGAGAGGGTAAAATCCTGTGTGAGGGCGCGGCGTTCAGTGTAGCGCACATATTCGAGCACTTGCCGCCGCAGAGTACGTTTACATACCGGAGCAAGGCGGGCTTTCAAATCGGCAAAACCAGAATCGTCCAACGTGCCAGGTCGAACGTATTGCGCCCGAAAAGTTTTGATGTCGCTGAAAATATGCGGGTCAATAAAGCTCACTAGGCCATAGAGTTCATTCAACGAGTTTTGCAGGGGCGTTGCCGTGAGCAAGAGCTTGGGCGCGTCGATGAGGGCTCGCTGCAACTCTTTGGCAACGGTATTATTTTTTTTGTACACATTGCGCAGCCGGTGCGCTTCATCAATGACCACCAAGTCCCAAGCAACCAATCGCAGCAGGTCGGCCTTTCTGCGGGCAAAGTCATAGGAGGCTATGACAATTGTTTCTGTACTGAATGGATTGGAATGCCCGGTATTTTGCACGGATTCAAAAAGCTGTTTGTCGAGGATAACCGAGGGGAGCGAAAATTTTTCCCACAGCTCTTGCTGCCACTGGCTGCGCAGGGACGCAGGGGTGATAATACAGATAGCGCGTTTGCGCTCTGCCCATTTCTGGGCCAGTACAATGCCTGCCTCGATAGTTTTGCCAAGCCCCACTTCATCTGCCAGAATAGCCCCTTTGGACAGGGGCGAGCGAAAGGCAAACAGAGCCGCGTCGATCTGATGGGGGTTCAAATCCACCCGCGCCCCCATGAGCGTGGGGATGAGATTTTCCACATTCGACGCTGTTCGACGAAGGGTGAGTTCGTGAGCAAAAAGATTGGCGTGATATGGCGTTGGCATGCCGGAATAGTATACAAAAAAAAATCCAGTCACAATGTGCTACCACCCACATTTGCTCAACTAACAAATAGGTCCTCTCACCGTCTCCACAATAACGGCAATGAATGGTAACGCGTTTTGGATAACTGCAATCAATGAGCAGACAATGTAGGAATTTTATTTTGCAGTCTTGATGCGCCATTTGTAAAATGTCGCGTTTGACCTGCCCTCCTGGTGACACAAATAAATAACGAGTACCACAGCCTCAGCTTGCCGAATATCCCAATAAACTGCGTTTCGAGGAAGCGAGGCGTTTATTCAGTTATTCCAATTCCGGGGATATCAAGCACTCAATTGCATTTTTTAATGTGGAAACGGTCAATCTCGACTCTTATAACAAATTCTTTTGAAACTTGGTATTCCTTGGGGCCCATACTCAAAGTCAACAGATGGGCCGTCTGGTGCACCGCAGACTCGGACTTTTTTAAAATCGCCAACTCCAACGGTGCTCTCCGTGCCATACCGTTCAATAGATTTTTCGCCACCCCCATTCCTTTGTGATGTTTTCTTAAGTGATTTCTTTTTCGTTCCAGGAACAATTTTAAAATTTTTTATATTTAATGGTTCTCGAACCATTTTCATTACGCCATACTCTACTAGCAATTCAATTTGACGCTCTGTCAGTGGATTTGATGGGGATATAACCTCAGCACTATTATTCTTTCCTTTTATTATACAAGACGCCTTTTTATAGTTAAATCTAATTCTTTCCGAAAGACAAAACGGAAAATTCCTTGAAGTTATGTACTTACAAAATAATTCCCGTGAAGCATCATCAAAAATTCTACTTATCTTGTTTAAACCTGTTGCATTCTGTTGAATGATAGAGAATTCGAATTCACTCAGGATTATATAGAAAATAATATTCTTATATAGCTCGCGAGATGCATGAATGCTCTTAAAAAAATTGAATAATTCATTTTCGCTAAGCCCACAAAAAAAATTTCCTTGCATACTCAACTCCTGAATTATAATTACTACGGTTATAGTAAACTTCATTTTTAAATAAAATCCATATGCTTAAAATTGCCACACATTTAAGATTATAAAGTACAGAATTTACGCCCATTTTCGGCCTTTTAAAAGATGTTAGCGACTTACCCCCCCATGATTTTTATAGGCTTATTGGTACATATTTATCTCCTTAAGCATGCTACTGGCGATAACATGTTATTCATGTCTACTTAATAAATATATTATACTTGCAAGAAAAGTAGAACAATACTTAAAAACATATCTAAAGCCCTGCCCAGCGCATGCTAGGTAGGGCTTTGCTATTTTGTTGCCGACAGGAGGCTTGTCACATGACCCCATACCAATCAGAAAATATTACCGATTTGGCAAAGGCCCTGCTTAACGTGCAGCGAACCGTGCAACCTGTCACCAAAGACGCAGAAAATCCGTTCACCAAAAGCTGGTACGCCAGCCTCAACAGCGTCATGGACGCCTGCCGTGATGCTCTCATTGAAAATGGTATCTGGCTCTGCCAGTACCCGGTGCCTGTGGAGCAGCCCAACTCATTGGGGCTGGTTACCAAATTGACGCATGCAGAGTCTGGTCAGTGGCAAAGCTCTCTTGCGGTGGTTCCTTTACCCAAGGCCGATCCGCAGGGCATGGGATCGGCAATTACCTATGCGAGGAGGTACGCTTTAACCGCCATGTTGGGCATGGTAACTGAAGATGACGATGGCGAAGGGGCTAAAAATGGCAAAAAATCATCCACACGTCCAAAATTGCCAGTAATTGCCCCTGAATCACAAAAAGGGCAACACCGCAACCCATCTTCAGCCCCCTCAAATCGACCGCCAGCGAGTCTTGAAAATCTCCCGCCGCTGGAAGGCGTCACCTACCAGCAGGTTACCGCCCAGGATGGACGGCCTTGCATCATTGCCACCGGCAATA
>Ga0074193_1002770_pt1 | contig 14796 bp, 15 predicted proteins | sample EPASupsiteHSE605_FD_64523 | JGI IMG/M metagenome (GOLD analysis project Ga0074193, IMG submission 64523) | Bioremediated contaminated groundwater from EPA Superfund site, New Mexico - Sample HSE6-05 | ecosystem: Environmental > Aquatic > Deep subsurface > Groundwater > Contaminated ... | reverse complement strand
ATAGCTAACTCTTGCCCTAATTCTACAGTCCCACTATGAAGTGTCCCTGTCACTACTGTTCCGAAACCTTGAATGCTAAAGACTCGGTCAACCGGCATCCTAACCGGACCAGTCGATTTTTTACTCTCTACCTCCGTAAGTAATTCATCAATTGTTTCCCGAAGTGCATCTATGCCTTGCCCCGTTAGGGCAGAAACACGACATATCTGAGCTTTATTGAAAGCAGTATTTTTCAATTTTTCGTGAATCTCTTCTTCTATGAGTTCAAGCCAATCTTCCTCAACGAGGTCCGCCTTATTCAAAACAACAATTCCCCTAGGTATTCCCAGTAATGTTAAGATGTCAAGGTGTTCTTGGGTTTGAGGCATGATTCCTTCATCCGCCGCTATGACAAGTAATACAATGTCCATTCCACTTGCCCCTGCTAACATTTGCCGAACAAATCGCTCATGTCCTGGAACATCGATCATCCCTACTTGACGACCACTTGGCAGTATCATATGAGCAAATCCGAGTTCGATAGAAATCCCCCGTTGTTTTTCTTCCTTTAAACGGTCTGTTTCCATACCAGAAAGAGCCCTTATTAACTCGGTTTTACCATGATCCACATGCCCGGCTGTACCTACTAAATAGTGTCGTTCATCCATTTTCGTTCCCCTTATTTAAATGCTTTTTGATATTCTACTACTCGCTCAAAAGTTTCCCTTTTCTTGTACAATCTTTGCCAAGATTACAAAACGCATGGACTTGATATGCCATCATCTATTGCTATTATCACAACTGTGCCTATCTACTATAGCAAAAACCCCTCTTTTAAAGCAAACTCATTTCGGATTCATGTTGGAATCTCAATAATTGCTTACCTTTTACGCCAGAAATATAGAATTGTAGGCATAAAAACAAGTCCTATATAGCCAAACAATGGATATACGATCTGTACTATCTGTGAAAATTTTACTCCTGCTATCGAAAAAAGTAGGAGTAATATTATGAGTGTTGCCTTTCCATAACTGAGTATCCCAGAATCGACCACTCGACTGATAAGGCTGAAACCATTACCTACTGCTGCAGTAATCATGGCTAACCATAAGACAACCACATAGAAAAAGGCAGGCCAATCTCCTAACTTACCTGCAATTCCGACCATCGGGATTTCAAGACCCAATATATCTGGAAAGCGAAGTAATGATGCTCCTATGGAAAATGCAAAAAGTCCCAGGGCAATTCCGCCCAAAATTGCCCCTAAACGTGCACCTGTCTTTTGAACTTCTCGACCAAGGGACGCGAATACCACCATGGCCAAGGTAACATTAAAGGAAACATATAGAATAGCAGAGACTGCCCAATTACTTACCATTGGACTAGTTGGCATCCTTATGTATTCACTCTCCCCCGAAGTTGTAATAAACATTGCTGCAGTAGCAATTCCCAAGCAAAAGACGAACTTTAAGGGTATAAGAACTGAATTTATCCATAGGACACCCTCACCACGATACCATAACGCTAATGCAATGACAGATCCTGTTAAAAGAATTCCTGACCATTTAGAAAATCCAAAGTATTCATAAAAGAGTGCCCCACTACCAGATATCATTGCTAACATTCCTACAAACAAGAGTATACTTACAAGCTTATCAGCCCATCTACCCAGTCTTGGTCCCAGTAAGCAGTCAAAGAATTGATTATAAGAGGCGATCTTCCAACGGTCTTGTAGATCTAACATACCCCATCCCAGGAGAGAAAACATTACTGAACTCAGAAGGACCCCAACTAAACCCCAATAACCAAAGCGTGCAAAAAATTGCTGGATTTCCTGTCCAGAGGCAAATCCTGCCCCCATGACTGCCCCCACATAGGTTGCGGCGACCTGAAACGTTGTTTTCCACTGCATGATTACTCCCTCCTCGCCTTCATGCTTATGGCTAGAATAAGGATCTCATGCATAAAAACAAGGTAATTTGGGAAATAATTTAATAAATGCTAAATATCTATAGTGATTTCAAGTGAGGGGGCAGCTTGTGAGTTTCTTTTCATTATTGACTGAAGCCCAAAATACGAAAGCTCACGTGGACGATTATACAGCTAAAGCAAAACTCGAAACGCGACTTTCTGATCTATTCACATCCACAAAAAAACGTCCTGCTGTAATTCTGTGTATTGGAACAGATCGGTCTACTGGAGACGCTTTGGGTCCATTAATTGGCACGCATCTTTCTCGCCTTAAACTGCCCCAACTTCATATCTATGGTACATTAGATGATCCCGTACATGCAACAAATCTAGAACAAAGTATACATACTATACAGGATAATTTTATTAATCCGTTTATAATTGCGGTTGACGCCTGTCTTGGACGTTTGGATTCTATCGGTTTTATAACACTGGCAAATGGACCTTTGAAGCCTGGGGCAGGGGTTAATAAGAAACTTCCAGAAGTTGGTGAGGCCCATATAACTGGCATTGTAAACGTGGGTGGATTTATGGAATATATGGTGTTGCAAAATACTCGTCTTAATTTAGTCTGGAGAATGTCAGAAAGTATTAGTTCTCTAATAACTCGTTCCTACATGAAAGTACGGATAAGTTAATATCTAAGTACAAGGAAAAAGATGGAAAGCTTTAAATCTTTTGTCCAATTATTGCCTTTGAGATGACTTCCTTTTCTTCATCTGAAAGCAAATACATAGATTGTCCTCCATTAACTGGTTTAGCATATATTCTTGTCTCATCACGATTATGAATAGAGCTAAGAACTACACCATCTCCCTCTTGATTCAAGAGCGCAAAGGCAAAGCTTAAGTCACTACCAACATCCTCAAATGCTCTAAATCGAAGTAATTCTGCTCGATCAATACTAGCCCTTAATTTAAGTTCAATAGGAGTAAGTCTCATGTTACACTTCTCAAGATTCTTATCGAGTTCACTTACCTTATGAATATACTCATTAAGTATTATATCCAATTGTTGGCCATTCATAAATGTCTGTAAGCTTAAATACGATGCTTCAAAACGCTTTATTCGACGATAGAGCAAAACAACTACTATCAATATGAAAATTATTAGAATAGATAGGATACATATAGCCCACCATGATAAAGACATGATACCTGCCAGTTTTTCCACCAATGACTTGCCTGGTTCAAAAATCGCAACATTTGTTTCAACTTCCCCTTGTTGACTAAACAAAGTGGTAGCATTATTGAACAGTCGCTTATAATGAACTACCCTAAACCAGGCCTTTTCACTCCCTTTCAATTTATAGATACCCTTTTATACAATTGATGGCTTAATTATTTCCGATTCTCTACATTCCTAAGTTTAGCCTAGCAAATAACATGGTTATTGGAATTGCAATAAATAACCCCGGTAATAGATTACCCACTTTGATCTCTTTTATTTCCAAGATGTTTAATCCTATTCCTACTATTAGCAGACCCCCCGTTGCGCCCATCTCAGTAATAACTTGAGAAGACAGGACTCCTTGTAGTAGACCTGCCGAAAAGGTAATTAAACCCTGATAGATAAATACTGGAATTGCTGAAACTAATACTCCGATTCCTAATGATGAAGCAAAAACTACTGCCGTTATTCCATCTAACATCGATTTTGCGTAAAGTATCGTATTGTTCCCAGTCAGTCCACTCTCTAATGCTCCCATGATCGCCATTGCCCCAACACAGTATATTAAACTCGCTGATACGAATGCTTTTGTGAATCCAGCCCCTTGACTATCTTTTGAAAACTTACTTTCAAGCCACTTTCCAAATTGCTGTAATCGATGTTCTATATCTATCAATTCACCCACAATTCCACCTAATACTAGGCTAGCAATAACTACTAACGGATTCTTAGTTTGCAAAGCCATACTTCCTCCAATCAACAAAACGGCCAGACCAATCCCCTGGATGACAGTTATTTTTATCTTTTCAGGTAAAGCCTGTCCAAACAAAAGTCCTACCAGACCCCCGAACAATATAGCTATAGTATTTACAATAGTTCCTAACACTTATATTACCTTCCTTTGATTCGCTTACTTATAATGTTCCATGTGGAACATTTACTGCATTAAATTTAGTTCCATCATAAGACTATATCATTATACGTGGGGGTACAATCTGCAATAGTAGAGATAGATTTCATCGTACGATAGAATTTTTAAGGTTAGCCCTTTGGTAATAGTCTACGCACTAGATTAATGTGTCTCATAGTGAAAACCTTGCGCTAAGGTGGCTCGTAAAAATCTATCCTTATCTTGATCATACTTTTTAAGGGGTGTTCACTTTAGCGATAATTATCTACAATGTAAAAGTAATAAAGTGATTCGTCTTAATTATCCACTGAAGCTGTATGTCACTTAGGCTTAAATCACAGAATTATGATGCTCAGCTTTTGTTTAACGAGTTTCCTGTATGGAAGTACCTATATAAACATTAGGAAAATGTTCCACGTGGAACATTTATATTAGTCTATGCGAATGTTCCATAATTCCAAAAGACGATTTAATTCATCTTCGGAAAAATACTGTACTTCGATACTACCACGCTTATAATCACCTTTGACGTTCACTTTCGTTTGAAAGCTCGTACGTAACTGATCCTGTACATTGTGTAATAAAGGGTTTACTTCACGAGAGGGTTTAACCTTTTCGACTCTTTCAGTAAGTCTATTAATAAGATTCTCTGTCTCTCTTACTGTTAACTGTTCTTTTGCAGCTTTTTGTGCAGTTAGTACCTGTAAGGAAGTATCTTTTACCCCTAATAACACCTTAGCGTGACCTAAAGATATCAAGTTATCACTTAGTAATTCAAGAACTGCTTTGGGTAATTGGATTACACGTAAAAGATTAGTCACGGTTGAACGAGCTTTGCCTACACGCTGAGCAACCTGCTCTTGGTTTAATCCATATTCTTTGATAAGTCTCTCATAGGCTAACCCTTCTTCAACAGGTGACAAGTCAGCACGTTGAATATTTTCAATCAAAGCACGTTCTGCCATTTCTTGATCACTGCACAGTTGTACTATAGACTTGATTGTCGTTAGGCCCGCAATTTTAGCCGCACGCAAACGTCGCTCCCCAGCAATGATATAATAACGTTCACCTACTGGCCTGACTAAAATTGGTTGTAATAAACCATGAACCCGTAAAGATTCAGCCAAATCGTTTAAGGCTTGAGGTTCAAATTCTCTCCTTGGTTGATCAGGATTAGGATCAATATTTGAGATAGGGATTTCCTTTATGCCTGGTTCATCTCCCAGCTCATCCGAAAGCAATGCCTGAAGTCCACGACCTAGTCCTTTTTTAGACACGTTCTAAGACCTCCTTTGCTAAATCACGATATACTTCTGCACCCCTGGAGCGTGTATCATAAGTATTAATCGCCTTTCCGTGACTAGGAGCTTCACTAAGGCGAACATTACGCGGAACGATTGACCTAAAAACCTTGCGTGGGAAATATTTCTTGACTTCATCAACCACCTGAATAGCTAGATTAGTACGGGCGTCAAACATTGTTAGTAGTGCACCTAAAATATTTAAGTTTGGATTGATATGTTTACGTACTCTTTCCAAAGTATTCATTAAGAGAGTCAGTCCCTCAAGAGCATAGTACTCACATTGAATCGGAATGATAACATCCGTTGCTGCAGTTAAAGCATTTAAAGTAAGAAGACCCAACGATGGAGGACAGTCAATAATAATGAAATCATAATCGTTTATTACACTTTCAATTGCATCCCTCAATTTGCCCTCACGTGAATTTTGTGTAACTAATTCGATTTCTGCACCTGCTAATTCGATACGAGCAGGAACTACTTTCATACCCGTTTGATCGGTTTTCTTAATGACTTGCTCTAAAGGTACGTCATTAATTAAGACATCATAAATACAACGTGTTAACTTTTGTTTAGCAATTCCCATACCACTGGTAGCGTTTCCCTGTGGATCTAAGTCTACAAGAAGAACACGTTTTCCTAACTCAGACAAACAAGCACTCAAATTTATTGCCGTTGTCGTCTTAGCAACGCCACCTTTTTGATTTGCGATAGCAATCACTTTAGTTATCAATAGCCCACACTTCCTTTATAACTCAATCCAAAACAATAATTAAATACTATACTCTATGATAGTATCAAACCCCTTCCAATAAAAAAAGCGCTTTTAACGCTTTTTTAAACAAATATAATAAATATTGAGTAATTTATGCACCAACAGCAAGTATTTTGGGTAATGGCATGTAACGACTTTGTTTTAGAGGCTCAGTTTTTTGGACTTGACCATTCATTTTGATTGTGCGTGACGATTTAACAATATAACCAGGTTGACCTTCTTGTTTTACAATCGATGCACCATGAGCTAGTGTTTCATCAACAAGACGTTGTACTTCAAAGGGAATAACAGATTCAGTAGAATTATTAATACTTACTTCTTGCCCAGCAATTACCTTTCCGTAAAGCTCAATAGTAATAGAATTGCTACTAACTTTTGTACGAACGAGTAGGTACCCCCCCGTATTATTGTCAAATTTTAAATCCAAATCTGGATAGGCAACGGTAGCATCTTGTCCAAGTGGAACATAAGAGATAGCTAAATCATGATTACTTCGTTGGGTGACGGGCAAATTAGCGAGTAAACCTGTATTATACAAAGTGCTAGATACTTGACATATTCCTCCCGCTAATCCCGGAACGAACTGCCCGTTAAGGATGACATAGGCATCCTTATATCCTGCTTCTACTGTTCTTTCGCCAACAATCTTATTAAAAGATAATGTATCGCCCGGTTTAATAATTGATTTATCCATAGCCATTGCTGCAAGACGCACATTTTGCGATCTCGCAGTCTGGGTTGGATCAAAACGAGTAGTATAACTAGCTAACAGACCTGTGATTTTTTGATCTTCTAATTGGGCAGCAGTAATTAGTGGAGTTTGTTCCTTATATTTTCCTTTGATCTCAGGTACTGGAGCAAAAATATCAATTTCCTTAATCTTTGAAATCAAATCCTCAGTATCTATAACTTGTCCAACTTGTTCTTCTTTAATAATCATCGCATTTTGTGGAGAAATTACAAAAGAAGCATCGATTGCAGGTTTATTCAACTTTTCAAAACTATTGTTGAGCTCTTTTAATAATTTTTCATCATCCCACTTATGTGACAAACTATAGTCAATTCCTTTAGATGCAGACATTTTATTTATGACTCTATTCAAAATAGAGCCTTTTCTACTAACATTATAAGCATCCTCTAATGCATTATCTGCAGAAATTAAAAGTCCTAAATCCCCAAGCCTAACTTCAGGCGAGTATTGATCAACACTAATCTTTACGGTTTGTTCCATCAAACGGTTAATTTCTATATTCATTGTTTCTTTTGCTTGGTCCTGAGTTAAATTACCAACGTTCACTTTAGAAATGGATACTCCATCAGTTATAAGATGGTGGTCCCAAGTATAAGATAGAGCTGAAAGCCCAGCAAAAATAAACACAACAAGAATGAGTGCTAAAGAAAGATAAATTCTTTTACCTTTCTTAAAATTAAATCCAGCCCTAGATCTCTTTGTAGAACTTCGATTATAGGTGTCTGTTGATAAACCTAACTTCCTATTATCCTGACCAAGTCTCCGATTTTGTGAATCTTCCAAATTGCCCCCCCCTACTATCTAACTGTGTTAACTCAATACTATATTCTTAAATTCGACGTTCTATCCTCATTTCCTTCAAAGTCCTACATAAAAAAGAGCCTTACTTTTATGAGTAATGCTCTATAGAAATAATTTAAAATAAACATATTCAGCTAAAGCTGAACATCGAGGCCTCGGTATGATTATCTTTAGAGGCGTTAAGTCTCCATCGAGTAATTTCGCCAAACGCGCAGTCCACGTAGAATGTTTACTCCTACATAATCAAATTATGACAACACCACTTATAGATATAGGTGTCATTAAATATTTATACAATGGGATTTTTAGTAGGAGTACCAGCTTTTCGCGGGTATTGTGAAGGGGTTTGTTTAACCTTTCTTACTAATATAACTGCTCGATGCTCAGCACTATCCCCCAAGCTAAAATGTTCAATTCCCTCAGATATACCACCCAAAATCATTAAAGCCTTCTCTGATTCAAGTAATTCATGATCAGCCTGTAGTCCCTTTGAGGCCAAGAAAAGCCCTTTAACTTTAAGAATAGGTAAAGCATACTCTAACAAAATAGGTAACCGAGCAACTGCACGTGAACTCACAGTATCGAAATATCCTCTGTAGTGAGCGTCCCTGCCAAAATCCTCGGCTCTAGCATGAACGGTACCAATACTTTCTAAACCTATTGTCTTAATAACAATATCTAGGAAACCTAATCGCTTCTTTAAAGAATCCACCAATAAAATTTTCAAATCCGGTCGTAAGATCTTAAGTGGTATACCCGGGAACCCTGCACCGGTACCTAAATCTGCAAAACAATTTCCTTGAATAAATTTTGAAAGAACCATGGAGTCAATAAAATGTTTTAAAATCACTTCTTGAGGATCCGTAATTCTAGTTAAGTTTAATTTCTGATTCCACTCGAGTAAAAGGTCACCAAATTGACAAAGCTGATTAACTTGTAACTCAGATAATGCACAATCTATATGCTTATAGGTTAACCCTTTAATTAGGGATGCATACTCATTGAACACCGTTATATTTCCCCCTTCGACGTCGTTGTTCCAAGGAAACGAGTAAAACGGAGATATCGGCAGGGCTTACTCCAGTAATTCGAGAAGCCTGGCCTAAATTTAGTGGTTTTACTTCCATGAGCCTTTGTCTTCCTTCCGTAGATAAACCCCGTATTTCTTCATAATTGAGATTTTTAGAAAGAATCCGTTCTTCTAATTTAGAAAACTTTTCGATATCTGCCCATTGTTTTTCAATATATCCAGCATACTTAGCCTCAATCTCTGCCTCTTCCAACACTTCCAGATCATAGCTTTCTAACTCAGGTAGAAGTCTACATAAATGCTTAAGGTTTATTTCTGGCCTGCGAATTAAATCATGAGCACTAACTCCTCCACGTGTAGGAGTAGATTGTGCCTCATTCATTACCTGTTGAAGATCTTCTCTCAGAGGAGAGAAAACGGAAGATCTTAAGAGTTCTTTAATAACCTCAAAATCTTTCCTTTTTTTATTAAAACGTTGCCAACGCTCCTCATCGACCAATCCGACCAAACGTCCTTTTTCAGTTAACCTCAAATCCGCATTATCTTGGCGAAGAACAAGACGATACTCTGCACGAGATGTTAATAGACGATAAGGCTCTTTCACTCCTTTAGTGACAAGATCATCAACTAGAACCCCAATGTAGCCATCCGAACGACGGAGAAGAAAAGGATCATTTCCTAATGCTTGCTGTGCAGCATTAATTCCTGCAATTAACCCTTGAGCGGCAGCTTCCTCATATCCAGATGTTCCGTTTAATTGACCAGCAGTAAATAATCCCTTTAACTGACGGACTTCTAAACTAAGGGACAGTTGGTGAGGCAGAACATAATCGTATTCAATTGCATATCCTGGTCTTAACATTCGGACATTTTCTAAACCTGGAATACTCTGTAATATTTGAACTTGAACTTCCTCAGGCATACTGGTAGACAAGCCTGCAACATAAAGTTCATCACTTTTCCAACCTTCAGGTTCTAAAAATATTTGATGAGCATCTCGACCTGCAAAACGTACAACTTTATCTTCAATTGAAGGACAATAACGAGGGCCTATACCTTCAATTTTACCCGAGTATAAAGGCGCACGATAGAGATTATCCCGAATGATATCATGAGTTTTGTTGACAGTATATCCTAACCAACAAGAAACTTGTTTTAAAGGATCTCCTTTCCAAAACCTACTTTCTGTAGGCATAAAAGAAAAGCGCCAAGGGATTTGATCACCTGGTTGAATTCGAAAATTATTATAATTAACTGACTGTCGCTGGATTCTTGGAGGCGTGCCTGTTTTAAACCTTCCTAATTCAATACCCAACTCTTTGAGAGAATCAGATAAAGACATCGCAGGCATCTGTCCATTAGGCCCGCCTTGGTACATAGAAGCCCCAATTATAATCCTCCCACGTAAATAGGTTCCACTTGTTAATACAACATTCCCTGATTCAAAACGTGCACCTGTTCGAGTTACAACACCAGCCATTGAATAATTTTCAACAACAAGTCGTTCTACTAATCCTTGAATAATAGTTAAACGAGGTTGTGACAGTAAAATATTACGCATGTGGTTTTGATACGCCTGCTTATCTGATTGTATTCTCAAAGCATGAACAGCAGGTCCTTTTCCAGTATTTAACATCTTAACTTGTAAAGAAGTTTCATCCCCTACAATACCCATTTGACCACCTAAAGCATCAATCTCACGTAACAAATGCCCTTTGGCTGGCCCCCCTAAAGAAGGATTACATGGCATATGTGCAATTGTATCTAAGTTTAAAGTAAGCAAAAGTGTCTTACACCCAATTCGTGCAGCGGCAAGAGCTGCCTCACAACCAGCATGTCCTGCACCAACAACTATAACATCGTATTTTCCAGCAAAGTATTCCAAAGTTCATCCTACTTTCCAATACAAAATCGAGAGAAAATATCCTCTAAAAGAGATTCTTGAACATTATGACCCGTTATTTCTGAAACGAATTGTAGCGCTTGTCTTATATCAATAGAAAGTATATCCCAAGGCATTCCTTGCTGCAAACTCTTCAACGCTTGCTTCAAAGCTTTGTCACAATTCACTAATGAGGAAATTTGTCGAACATTAGAAAGAAGTGGATCTGTCGAGAGTACACTCTCTCCTTGGTAAACTCTTTTTCGAATTTCTTCTTCAAGCTCTATAAATCCTCTACGCTGAAAAACCGAAAAAGGAATCCAAAACCCTCTATCATTAATCGAAACAACTTTTTGTTCATCTTCTAATAAATCCATTTTATTTATTAGCACGAGAACTTTATCGGAATAAGTATTTAATATTTGGTATTCAACTTCTGTAAGGGGATGATTAGCCTGAACCACCAATAATATCAATTCAGCGGTTGTCAGTGCGTTCCAAGTTCTCTCAATTCCAAGACGTTCTACGAGATCATTGCTCTCACAAATACCTGCGGTATCCACCAATTGCAGAAGTATTCCTCCCACACTGACAGATTCCCTTATTTCATCTCGTGTAGTTCCTGGAATATCTGTCACGATAGCTCGTTCCTCATTTAAGAGTGCATTCAGTAAGCTCGATTTACCAACATTCGGCTGACCGACAATAACTGTGAGTAAGCCATCTCTTATGATTTTACCCGTTTTACTTCCGGCTAATAAAAGCTTAGACTTATTGAGAGTTTTATTAATCATTAATTCAAGGGTTTCTCTATCCAAACTTTCGACATCATCTTCAGGAAAATCAATACCTGCCTCAATAAAAGCGAGAACTTCTAAAATTTCTTCTCTTAAATTCAAAATTGAATCTGAAAGTCCACCACTTAATTGGGACAAAGCTAAATTAGCAGATGTTTCAGTTCGAGAACTGATTAAATCGATAACAGCCTCCGCTTGCACTAAGTCAAGCTTTCCATTCAGAAACGCTCGTTTAGAGAATTCACCTGGCTCAGCAAAACGCGCACCATGATGAATACACGCCTGCAAAATTCTCTGGGCTACAAAAGGTCCCCCATGACAATTGATTTCATAGACATCTTCACCAGTATATGAAGAAGGTTTTAACATTCTACCAATTAGCACCTCATCAAGAATCCTATCTTTATCACGGAAAAGACCAAGATTCAGAGTAAAGTTTTCGTGAAGTGACCAACGTTCCTTATTTTGAGGATCAAAGCATTCTTCGATAATATTCCCTGCTTTAGATCCGCTTAATCTCAAGATATGGATACTTGCTTCACCCATGGCCGTTGCCATTGCCACTATCGTATCTTCCAAAGCATTCATCTCCATCTATACAAAATCAAAACCTAATTTATCCATTGGCTAACCGCCACTAACACTCCAGCTTCTTGAGCGGTCGTTAAGTGCTCTAAGTTCCTAAAGAAAGTTTCCCTATATATTCTTATCTGACATATGAAGTGACATACCTTTGAATTTTAGAAAACTTAGCTTGTGCCAAGACTTCAGTCGACGGCGATTGCCTTAGATGACCCTATTCGCTGGCCATGACTCAACCAAGGATGGTTGCGATAGAGCGTCGTGATGGCGAGAAGGGACCGCTGGCCATGGATGGCTGAGTGTCCCTGTAGCCATGGATGGCGAGAAGGGACCTCCCAGAAAGTATTTAACGATAAGTTATGTTTCTGGCTGTTATAAATAAAAAAGAGGGGTTCACCCCTCTTTAGCCTCTTTTAAGTGATATGACAACCCTACGATTTGGATCATCGCCCTCACTAAAGGTTGAAATTCTAGCTTCATCCTGTAAAGAAGTGTGGATAATCCGTCGCTCATGAGGATTCATCGGCTCTAAGACAATTCTTGTTCCTGTTCTCTTTACCTTCTCCGATAATCTCTTCGCAAGACGAACCAAAGTTTCTTCGCGACGTAACCTATACCCTTCGACATCAACAATAATTCTTACCCTCTCTGACAATTGTTTTGCCACGGCTAAATTTGTTAAATACTGGAGTGAATCTAAGGTATCTCCACGACGTCCGATAAGAATTCCAAGTTCCGGACCTGTGATATCAACGTGCCAGTGTTCGCCATCTTTTTTTACCTGAGTATCTGCATTAACGCTAATAGCTTGACAGACCTTGTGAATAAAGTCTGCAGCTAACAATCCTGGATTATCATCATAACAAACACGTACTCTCGCTAGACGTGTTCCAAAGAGACCGAATAAACCTTTCTTCGTAGGCTCTTCAAGCACCTCCACTTTTACACGATTACGGTCAACGCCTAACTCCATAATTCCAGCATTAATAGCCTCTTCAACTGTTTTCCCAGTTTTCTCTGCAATCCTCATGAACGATCCTCCTCACGCCTTACACGTTCCTTATATTGCTTTCTTACTTTTGTTCGATAGTCTACTATTAATATAAAGTTGTTGAAAAATCGACACAACGTTCATTGTTACCCAATATAAGGCTAACCCTGCTGGTACTGTAGCACTAATGTAAGCAAAAAATACTGGCATAATATACAACATTGTCTTTTGGGTTGGATCTGTTGTAGCATTTGGACTCGTCAACTTAGTTTGCAGGTAAGTAGTTGCTGCAGCAAAAATCGGTAAAATTAAATGATAAGAGAGCGCAAATCCATATGTTTTCGTCAAATCAAAACCTATAAAAAGATGTGCGGATGGATTTGTTGGATCATAAGGAAAATGTAACAAAGCACTATATAGTGCCCAGAAAATCGGTAACTGAATAATAATCGGAAGGCAACCGCCCAAAGGATTAACTTGATGTTCTTTATATAGCTCCATAACGGCTGCATTAGCCTTTTCTTTGTTATTTTTATGTTTTTCTTGAATTGCTTTAATCTTGGGTTGTAAATCAACTGTTTTACGCATTGATGCCATTTGTTTATAAGTTAAAGGAAATATCAAGGTTTTAATTAAAATAGTCAAAAGAATAATCGCAACACCGTAATATGGCAAACCAATTGTAGTAGACAAATTATAGAGTATATTTAATAAATAAGTCATTCCCTCAACAATCGTACTCACAAAAGCCCTCCTTAAACTGGATCATGCCCCCCAGGATGAAACGGATGGCATCTCGAAATTCGTCTAATTGATTTCCAACTTCCTTTAATAACGCCGTACTTTTTTAAAGCTTGAACAGAATATTCCGAACAACTCGGGTAGAAACGACAGGTTTGTCCTTTTAGAGGAGAAATAAATATTTGGTATAAGCGAATCAAACCAACCAAAATACGTCTCATTTATTTACTCACTTTTACTTAATTAAGACATTTGCCCTTTTTAAAATACTCATCATATTGCTTTCGACCTCAGAGTAGGAAACTCCTTTGATTCTTGCTCTAGCAATGCAAATAATTTGGATTTCTTTTCTTATTTCTGATAGATGAAGACGGATGACTTCTCTCATAAGTCGTTTTGCTCTATTTCGCTGAACAGAGTTTCCAACTTTTTTAGAGGCAATAAAACCAAAACGTTGAGGACCTTTGAAAAAAACATATATAGCAACATATTTCACAGAATAGTTTTTTCCGTGTTCAAAAATAGTTTTAAAGCCCGATTTTTGGCGCAAGCGAAACTTTCTTTGTAGCATAACTCCTCCAGGCTTAAATACCTTTCTATCATATTCTAACTCACAATGCTTTAGTTTAAACGTTTTAGGAATTAGTATGACAGTTCAGAAAAACTATATATTAGTAAACATGCCGGCGTTAAGTCATTAGGACCAGGCGACATCCTTAGTTGCTCTTATTTCGCTGGCACTGACTCGAACAAGACGTTCAAGATTAGAACACCGCCATGACTCGAACAAGGATATTCGAGATTAGTACACCGCCATGGATGGCAAGGTGCCGTGATGGTGAAAAAGGGCCGCTATCCATGGACGGCCAAGTGTCCCTGTAACCCACGAAAACACTGTTTTCGCACGGATTACTCTTCTTGCAGGATGGTGAAAAGGGACCTTCCAGATAGTATCGATAAGTTATACTCTCCGACTAGTAAAAAAAAGGCCACATAATTGCGGCCTTAAACTGATAACTTCTTCCGACCCTTTAAACGACGGCGCTTTATTACATTTCGCCCCGTTGGCGTACTCATTCGACTTAAAAAACCGTGAACACGCTTATGACGCCGAT
>Ga0074193_1002769_pt1 | contig 14801 bp, 11 predicted proteins | sample EPASupsiteHSE605_FD_64523 | JGI IMG/M metagenome (GOLD analysis project Ga0074193, IMG submission 64523) | Bioremediated contaminated groundwater from EPA Superfund site, New Mexico - Sample HSE6-05 | ecosystem: Environmental > Aquatic > Deep subsurface > Groundwater > Contaminated ... | reverse complement strand
AGACTGTTGTTTACAACGTAAATAATGATATATTAGATGGAACTGAAACAGTTATTTCAGGTGCTTCATGTACTACAAACTGCTTAGCTCCAATGGCTAAAGTATTAAATGACAAATTCGGTGTTCAAAAAGGATTTATGACTACAATCCATGCTTACACTAACGATCAAAATACTTTAGATGGTCCTCACGGAAAGAATGACTTAAGAAGAGGTAGAGCTGCTGCTGCAAACATCGTTCCTAACTCAACTGGAGCTGCTAAAGCAATTGGTTTAGTTATTCCAGCATTAAAAGGAAAATTAGATGGTATGGCACTTCGTGTTCCTACTATTACTGGCTCTGTAGTTGATTTAGTTGTTGAACTTAAAACTAATACAACAGTTGAAGAAATTAATGCAGCAGTTAAAGAAGCTTCAAATGAAACATTAAGATATACAGAAGACCCAATAGTATCATCAGATGTAATTGGTAGCCATTATGGAAGCACATTTGATGCTTTATCAACTAACATTCTTGAAGTTGACGGAAAACAAATGGTTAAACTAATAACTTGGTATGACAATGAAATGTCATTTACTGCTCAATTAGTTAGATTAGCAAAATATTGGGGATCAATGAAATAATTTAATATTATGACTATGTGCAATGTATAAAGTACATTGCACATTCCTATGTTTAAATATGGAGGATGCTATGAATAAAAAAACTTTAAAAGATATTGATGTAAAAAATAAAAGGGTTTTAGTGAGATGCGATTTTAATGTACCTCTTGACAAATCTGGAAATATAACCGATGATATAAGAATAACAAGTTCTCTTCCAACAATTAATTATTTGTTAGATAATGGTGCTAGCTTAATTCTTATGTCTCATCTTGGAAGACCTGACGGAGAACCTAAAAAAGAATATTCTTTATTGCCAGTTGCAGATAGATTAAGTGAATTATTAGGTAAAAAAGTTATATTTGAAGATTGTGGTACTGTAGTTGATGATAAAGTTAAATTAGATGCAACTAATTTAATTAAAGGAGAAGTAATGCTTCTTCAAAATACTCGTTATAGGAAAGAAGAAACAAAAAATGGAGATGGATTAGCTCATGAGCTAGCAAGTTTAGCAGAAATTTTTGTAAATGATGCTTTTGGTACTGCTCACAGAGCTCATTCTTCTAACGTAGGAGTTTGCAAATATTTGCCTTCAGCAGTTGGATTTTTAGTTGAAAAAGAAATAGATGTAATGGGAACTGCTTTAGAAAATCCTAAAAGACCTCTTACAGCAATATTAGGTGGAGCAAAAGTAAGTGATAAAATAGCAGTTATTGAAAATTTATTAAATATTGCTGACAACATTATTATCGGTGGAGGTATGATGTATACATTCCTTAAAGCACAAGGATATAATGTTGGAAAATCTCTTTTAGAAGAAGATAAAATAGAACTAGCTAAAGAATTAATAAAAAAATCAAAAGAAAAAAATGTAAATTTATATTTACCTACAGATGCAGTAGTAGCTAAAGAGTTTAAAAATGACACTGAACATTACACTGTTGATGTAAATAATATACCAGATGATTTTATGGGACTTGACATTGGAGAAAAAACTATAGAAAATTTCATAAATGTTATTAATTCTTCAAAGACAATTATATGGAATGGACCTTTAGGTGTGTTTGAAATGGATAATTTCGCTAAGGGAACAAATACTATTGCTAAAAGTATTGCAAACAACAAAGAAGCAGTATCTATTATTGGTGGTGGCGATAGTGCTGCAGCAGTTGAAAAAATAGGTTTAGCAGATGAAATAACACATATATCTACAGGTGGAGGGGCATCTCTTGAATTTTTAGAAGGAAAGGTATTGCCTGGTATTGAAGCAGTAGATAATAAGTAAAGGAGATAAAATGAGGACACCATTAATAGCTGGAAACTGGAAAATGAATAATAATATTGTCGAAAGTTTAGATTTGGTAAAAAATTTAATTCAATTGACAAAAGATTCAAAAAATGTTGAAGTTTTAGTTTGTTCGCCATTTACATCACTATATTCTATCAAACAAATATTAAAAGACACTAATGTTAAACTTGGAGCACAAAATATGCATTATGAGGAAAGTGGAGCATATACAGGTGAAATTTCACCATTAATGCTTAAAGATATTGGTGTGGATTATGTAATAATTGGACATTCAGAAAGAAGACAATATTTTAACGAAACAGATGATACTGTAAATAAAAAGTTAAAAGCAGCACTTAAAAATGGAATAAAACCAATATTGTGTGTTGGAGAAACTTTAGAACAAAGAGAAAGTAAAATAGAAAAAGAAACGGTTAAAAGCCAAATAAATAATGCTTTTAAAGATATTAAAAATGATGATGCTGAAAATATTGTTATAGCTTATGAGCCTATTTGGGCAATAGGGACAGGTAAAACTGCAACTAACTTTGAAGCTAATGAAATGGCTACCTTCATAAGAGATACTTTTGCTAAAATATATACGAAGGAACTATCAGAGCGTGTAATAATATTATATGGTGGTAGTGTAAAAGGAAGTAATGCATCAGAAATAATGGAACAATCTGATATAGATGGAGCATTAGTAGGCGGTGCAAGCTTAAAAGCTGAAGAATTTATAAAAATAATTAATTATGATCAAAGATGCCAAAATGGCAATTAGGAGATGTTATGAGAAAATTAACAGCACTGATTATTCTTGATGGCTGGGGCATAGGTGCAGATTATGCCGGAAATGCAATAACGAAAGCAAAGACGCCAAATTATGACTTGTTAATTAAAAAATATCCTAATACAGTTTTGTCTGCAAGCGGATATGAAGTAGGTTTACCGAAGGGACAAATGGGTAATTCTGAGGTTGGACACTTAAATATTGGCGCTGGCAGAATTGTATATCAAGATTTTACAAGAATAACAAAATCAATAGAAGACAATGAATTTCCAAATATTGAAGCTTTCAACAATGCAATAAACTTTGTAAAAGAAAATAATTCAACGCTTCATTTAATGGGGCTATTGTCAGATGGTGGAGTACACAGTCATAATACACATTTATATAGCTTAATGAAATTAGCTAAAGATAAAGGAATAGAAAAGGTACAAATTCATTGCTTTACAGATGGACGTGATGTCGGACCTGCAAGCAGTATTAATTACATAAAAGAATTACAAAGAAAAATAGATGAAATAGGTATAGGACACATATCAACAATAATGGGTAGATACTATGCAATGGATAGAAATCAACATTGGGACAGAGTTGGTAAAGCATACAATGCAATGGTAAGCGGAAAAGGTGAGCAATTTGATAATGCTGTTTCTGCTGTAAAAGAATCATATTTAGATAATGTTACTGATGAATTTATAGTTCCCTTATTAGTTAAAGATGAAAAAGGTGAACTAGGTACAGTTAAGGATAATGATGCAATAATATTCTATAATTTTAGACCGGATAGAGCAAGAGAAATAACGAGAGCATTTATGGACGAAGATTTTAATCATTTTGAAAGACAAAAGGTAAATGTAAAATTTGTTTGTATGACTCAATATGACAAAACAATTAAAAATGTAGAAGTTGCTTTTGCAACACATCTAGTTCAAAACACTTTAGGTGAATATTTGAGCAATAATGGAATTAAACAATTAAGAGCTGCAGAAACTGAAAAATATGCACATGTTACTTATTTTTTTAACGGTGAATTAGAAGAGCCTTTTAAGAATGAAGTTAGAGTGCTCATACCTTCACCACCTGTTGCTACATATGATTTAAAACCTGAAATGAGTGCCTATGAATTAAAGTCAATGATTATTGAAGAATTAGAAAAAGATATATATAATGTTATGATTATAAATTTTGCCAATGCTGACATGGTCGGGCACACTGGAGATTTAGATGCTGCTATAAAAGCAGTTGAAGCAGTTGACAAATGCCTTGGTGAAGTTGTAAATTATATAATAAGAATCGGCGGGACAGCTATAATTACTGCTGATCATGGAAATAGCGAAGAGATGTTAGATAAAACAACACTTGCTAAAATGACAGCTCATACAACTAATAAAGTACCATTTATAGTTGTTCAAAATTCTACTAAATTAAAATTAAAAGAAGGAATTTTAGCAGATATAGCACCAACAATGCTTGAACTTATGGACCTTAAAAAACCTTCTGAAATGACTGGTGAAAGCTTAATTGTACATTAACAATAAAAATATATTAAATTTTATATAATTGGAGGTAATTAAAAATGACAATAATATCAGATGTATATGCAAGAGAGATTTTGGATTCAAGAGGAAATCCTACTATCGAAGTTGAAGTTTGGACTGAAGGTGGAGGATATGGTAGAGCAGGAGTTCCATCAGGCGCATCAACAGGTGCATTTGAAGCAGTTGAATTAAGAGATGGCGACAAATCAAGATATCTTGGTAAAGGTGTTATGACTGCTGTAGACAATGTAAATAATATTATAGCTCCTGAATTAATAGGAAGAGATTCATTAGAACAAGTATCTATTGATAAAATGTTAATAGAGTTAGATGGTACACCAAATAAAGGTAAACTTGGTGCTAATGCAATTTTAGGGGTATCTATGGCTTGTGCCAAAGCAGCAGCAAGCACTTTAGGAATTCCATTATACCAATATTTTGGCGGAACGAATGGAAAAACACTTCCAGTTCCTATGATGAATATATTAAATGGCGGAGCACATGCAGATAACAATGTTGATATACAAGAATTTATGGTTATGCCTGTAGGAGCTTGTTGTTTTAAAGAAGCATTAAGGATGGGAACTGAAGTTTTCCATAGCTTAAAAGCTGTACTAAAAGGTAAGGGCTTAAATACTGCAGTTGGTGATGAAGGTGGATTTGCACCTAATTTAACTTCTAATGAAGAAGCTTTGAAAACAATAGTTGAAGCTATAGAAAAAGCAGGATATGTTCCTGGCAAAGATGTTATGTTAGCTATAGATGTAGCTGCTACAGAATTATATAATCCTGAAACAAAGATTTACACACTTTCAGGAGAAGGAAGACAATTTACTCAATCTGAAATGGTTGATTTTTATGCTGATTTAGTAAGTAAATATCCAATAATCTCAATTGAAGATGGTATGAATGAAGAAGATTGGGAAGGCTGGGTAATGCTCACTGAAAAACTTGGAGATAAAGTACAAATAGTTGGAGATGACTTATTTGTTACAAATACTGAAAGATTGAAGAAAGGAATTGAACTTAAAGCAGCAAATTCAATTCTAATAAAATTAAATCAAATAGGTACTATTACAGAAACATTAGACGCTATTGAAATGGCTAAGAGAGCTGGATTTACAGCAGTAGTATCTCACCGATCAGGGGAAACAGATGATTCAACAATAGCTGACTTAGTAATAGGTGTTAATGCTGGACAAATAAAAACAGGAGCTCCTTCTAGAATAGATAGAGTTGCAAAATATAATCAATTGTTAAGACTTGAAGATATACTTGGCGATGCAGCACAATACAACGGAATGGAAGTATTTTACAACTTATAAAAATTTAATAATTTATAAACAATAAATGAAATTATGGTCGAATTTAGGCAATGCCTAAATTCTTTTCCATAATTTTTGATTCTAAATTATTAAATTTCAATTAAATATATTGATTTCGTAATATTTTAGTGTTATAATCTAAACGTTATGCAGAGAAAATAGTATACAGGAGGTGTGCGGATAGTGGAATTAATCGTTAGAATATTTTTAATAATTGCAAGTCTAATTCTTATTGCTAGTATATTACTTCAATCAGGTAAATCGGCAGGTATGTCTGGTGAGATAGCTGGTGGAGCTGAATCATTATGGGGTAGGAATAAAGGTAGAAGCTATGAAGGAAAGCTTGAAAAAGCTACAACTATCTCAGCAATTGTATTTGTAATTGCTTCATTAGCATTGGTTGTTATTCAATAGTAATGTTGTATATTTTTTAACTAATATATTCTAAAAAAACTGACAATATGTAGTTCTATTTTGGAATATATTGTTATGGAAAAATTAATTTAATTTAACAATGGAGGAATATTTAAATGGGAACACTAATAATAGCTCCTATAGTAGGGGTTTTGGCATTGTTGTATGCTTATTATAAAGCTGTAAGCATTAACAAAATGGATGCTGGTAATGACAGAATGAAAGAAATAGCCTCATATATTCATGAGGGAGCTATGGCTTTTCTTACAAGAGAGTACAAGTCAGTAGCAATATTTGCAATAATATTATTTTTTGTACTTGGATTTGGGATTAACTGGCCAACTGCATTATCATTTGCAATAGGAGCAACTTTCTCTATTTTAGCTGGATTCTTTGGAATGTCAGTTGCTACAAAAGCAAATGTTAGAACTGCAAATGCTGCAAGAACATCAGGAATGAATAAAGCATTAGAAATTGCATTTTCTGGTGGAGCAGTAATGGGTATGGTAGTTGTTGGACTTGGACTTTTAGGATGTGGAGTTTTATGGATTGTATTTGGTAATGCTACATATTTAACAGGATTTAGCTTAGGTGCATCTTCTATCGCATTGTTCGCTCGTGTTGGTGGTGGTATATATACAAAAGCTGCTGACGTTGGAGCTGACCTAGTTGGTAAAGTTGAAGCTGGAATTCCTGAAGATGATCCAAGAAATCCAGCTGTTATAGCTGATAACGTTGGTGATAATGTTGGTGACGTTGCAGGTATGGGAGCTGACTTGTTTGAATCATATGTTGGTTCAATAGTTTCTGCAATAACACTTGGAGTTATTGCATTTGCTGATGGAGGAAGAGGAGCTTTATTTCCACTTTTACTTGCTGCAGTAGGTATTCTTGCATCAATAATTGGAACACTTTTCGTTAAAGGAAAAGAAGGTGGAAATCCACAGAAATCATTAAATGCAGGTACGTATGTGAGTTCATTAATAGTTGTAATTGCATCATATTTCTTGTCTGTGTCTGTTTTAGGAGATGTTAGACCTTTTGGTTCAATTGTATTTGGTTTAGCTGTTGGTTTAATAATTGCTAAAATTACTGAATATTATACTTCTAGCGATTACAAATTTGTAAAAGAAATTGCAGATCAATCAGAAACAGGAGCAGCTACAACAATTATTAGTGGTTTATCTGTTGGGATGAAATCAACTGCTTGGCCTTTAGTAGTATTATCTATAGGTATAATAGGAGCATATTATATAGCTGGTGGAGCTACTAGCTCTGTTCTTGGATTATATGGTATAGCTTTAGCAGCTGTTGGAATGCTTTCTACAACTGGTATGGTTGTTGCCGTTGACGCTTATGGCCCTATAGCAGATAATGCTGGTGGTATTGCAGAAATGTGTGAATTACCTCATGAAGTTAGAGAAATTACAGACAAACTTGACTCAGTTGGAAATACAACTGCAGCAATAGGTAAAGGATTTGCAATAGGTTCAGCAGCATTAACAGCTCTTGCATTGTTTGCATCTTATACTCAAGTTGTTGGTATTACATCAATAAGTTTAACTGAACCTACAGTTATTGCAGGTTTATTCATAGGTGGTATGTTACCATTCTTATTCTCAGCAATCACTATGAGTGCAGTTGGTAAAGCAGCATTCGCTATGATTGAAGAAGTTAGAAGACAATTTAGAGAAATGCCTGGAATTATGCAAGGTACACAAAAACCTGATTACAAAACTTGTGTAGATATAAGTACAACAGCAGCTTTAAGAGAAATGATTATTCCTGGTCTTTTAGCTGTAATAGTTCCTTTAGTAGTAGGATTTTTACTTGGTAAAGAAGCTCTTGGCGGATTACAAGCAGGTTCACTAGTGACAGGAGTACTTATGGCTATCATGATGTCAAATGCTGGTGGAGCTTGGGATAATGCTAAAAAGTATATTGAATCAGGCGTTCATGGCGGAAAAGGCAGTGAAGCTCATAAGGCAGCAGTTGTTGGAGATACAGTAGGAGATCCATTCAAAGATACATCAGGACCTTCAATTAATATATTAATCAAATTAATATCAATTGTTTCTCTAGTATTTGGACCTATGATTGCTCAATACGGCGGAGTAATATTGAAATTATTCTAAAAAATATATAAATATGAAAGACTTCCCAAAAGGGAGTCTTTTTTTCTTGCCGAATTATTATTTGATATGGTATAATCATTTTATTAAATTTTCATATAATAGTAATATATAACAATGGGTGAGCAATGGAGGAGCTATAGGAGAGCAATAGAAAATAATTGCTAGTCTATCTTTATAACTGCTTATCAATACTAAGTAAGGGGTTAAGATGAATATTATTATCAATGGTCTTAATATAAACTACATAGATGAAGGTAATGGTAGAAATGTTTTGTTGCTTCATGGCTGGGGAGCAAATATTCAAACAATGATGCCTATTTTTAATATATTAAAAGATAAATGCAGAGTAGTTGCTTTAGATTTGCCTGGTTTTGGTGAAAGTGACATTCCAAATGAGCCATGGGATTCATTTAATTATGCAGAATTTATAAAAATTTTTATTGATAAAATTGGTATTAAGGATATAATATTATTTGGACATTCACATGGAGGCAGAATATCAATAATTCTATCATCAAAATATGACAATTTAATTAAGAAGCTTATATTAATTGATAGTGCGGGGCTGATACCAAAGAGGCATTTAAAATATTACTTTAAGGTATACAGCTTTAAATTTTTGAAGTTAATGTATACAACATTTGCAAAAGGCGATTCTAAAGACAAAAGACTTGAAAATTTTTACAAAAGATTCGGTTCAGTTGATTATAAGGCAACTCAAGGAATAATGCGACAAACTATGGTAAAAGTAATCAATGACAATTTAATTGATCTATTATCATCAATAAATGCTCCAACTCTTTTAATTTGGGGAGAAAATGATGAAGATACTCCTTTATATATGGGTAAATTAATGGAGGAAAGAATAAAAGATAGTGGATTAATTGTTTTAAAAGGTGCAGGGCACTTTTCATACGTTGATTGCTATGAGCAGTTTAAAGCTGTAATAATAGTCTTTCTAAAAGAAGATTTCAATAAATAATAATGGGAGTGAAGATATGATACTTTTTATAATATTATCGTTTGTTTTAGGTTGGTTTATATTATGTGCTGTTAAGTTAAAGTATTTTATACATATGATACAATTAGAAGGTTATAAGAACGATATATATATTGAATGGATGAGTGAGCATAAGGATAAAGTACATACTAAAAATGACAGAATATACACTGTTATATCTATTGTAATATCATTAGTATTTTTGGTGTCTTCAATTGGGATAAAAGAGAAAACTACTGAATTTGCTTTTGTTTTAACTATAATTATCATTGCATTTTTAATCAAAAATGTAATGATGAAATATGAATCTAAAAAACCACTTGTATATACACAAAGAGCTAAAAGGTTATACGCTATGACTTTATCTTTAGTTTTAGCTGATTTTGCAATAACAATGGGTATAGTTTTTATGGTGACTAAAAACTTAATATTTTATTTCCCGTTATGGGCAGGCATACTATCTTTATTGTATTACTTTTGTGGATATTATGTTGTACTGGCAAATTATTTAGTTGAGCCTATAGAAAAAAATATAAATGACAAGTTTTATAATGAAGCTTCTAATAAAATTAGAGAATTTAAGAATATAACATCCGTAGGTATTACTGGCAGTTATGGAAAAACTAGCACTAAATTTATTACATCGACAATATTGAGTGAAAAATATAAAGTTTTAAAAACACCTGATAGTTATAATACTCCTATGGGTATAAGTAAAGTAATTAACAACTATATGTCAAGTGATTATGATATTTTTATTGCTGAACTTGGTGCAACTAATATAGGTGATATAGATGAAGTAGCAGTTTTAACAAACCCTAAAATTGGATTAATAACATCTATTGGACCATGTCATTTAGAAACATTTAAATCAATTGATAATATAATGAGAACTAAGTATGAACTTATTGAGAGACTTCCAAATGACGGAGTAGCAATATTTAATTACGACAATGAATACGTGAAAAAATTAGCTGATAAAACTTTCAAGGAAAAAATACTATATGGTATTGAAAATATTGAAAATACAGATATATTTGCTACAGATATTAAAGCGACCGAATCAGGTTCTACATTTACACTTTGCATAAATGAATTAGGAACAATAGAATGTAAAACGAAACTTCTAGGAAAACATAATATATTAAACATACTAGCAGGGTGTGCTGTAGCAAAGACTTTAGGGTTAACTTTAGAACAAATGAAAAATGGAATTTCAAAAATAGAAAGTGTAAAGCATAGATTGGAACTTATTGATCCGGGCACTGGTGTTATTGTTATAGATGACGCTTTTAACTCAAATCCTGCTGGAGCAAAAGCTGCACTAGAAGTTCTAGATGAATTTAAAGGTAAAAGAAAAATAATAGTTACGCCAGGAATGGTTGAACTAGGTGAAATTGAAGAAATAGAAAATGAAAAGTTTGGTGAATATATATCACAAGTATGTGATATTGTAATACTTGTAGGTGAAAAAAGAACAGCTCCAATATTAAAAGGATTGCAAAAATTAGAATTTAAATTTAATAATGAAAATTTATTTGTTGTTAACTCTTTGGATGAAGCAAGTGAAGTTATTAAATTAGTTACAAAAGCAAATGATGTAGTTCTTTTTGAAAATGATCTTCCTGACACATACAATGAAAAATAAATTAATAATTTGGAGGGTATATGAAAAAGTCAATAGGTATAATTATAGGTGGTAAAACAGTAGAACATGAGGTGTCAATAATAACAGGACTTCAAGTTTTAGATAATATTGATAAAAATTTATATGAACCTAAGATAATATACATACAAAAAGATGGAAAATGGTTTTGCGGAAACGGCATGCATGACATTAAAAATTACAAAACAAAGAAATTTGAAGATGCATATGAAGTGTTGCCAGGTTTTAAAGAAGGTAAGTTAATTCTTTATCCTCATCCAGACATAAAACAAGGATTTTTCGGGAAAAAATATGATTCAATTCAAATTGATGTTGTATTTCCTGCAGTACATGGTACAAATGTTGAAGACGGAGCTCTGCATGGTATTTTTCAAATGAATGGCGTACCATGTGCATTTGGTTCAGTTTTAAGTTCTTCATTAGGAATGGATAAAGTAATAATGAAGAAAGTATTTGAAAGTTACAATTTACCAGTTGTAGAGTACAAATGGTTCTTTAGAAGCAATTGGGAAGAAAAAAAGACAGAAATTTTAGATGAATTAGATGAAATAGGATACCCTTTAATAGTAAAACCAGCAAATCTTGGTTCAAGCGTTGGAATTAGTAAAGCAAAAAATAAAGATGAACTTGTAAATTGTATTGAAATTGCAAATTCATATGACAGAAAAATAATAGTTGAAAAATGCATAGAAAATGTTAGAGAAATAAATTGTGCAGTAATGGGATATGAAAAAAGTCTAGAAGTTTCTTCATGTGAAGAACCAGTTGGCTGGAAAGAATTTTTAACTTATGAAGACAAATATGTTAACAAAGTTAAAGATAGTTCAACTAAAAGAAAAATTCCTGCTGATATTAGTGATGAAACTACTGAATCAATTCAAAATTATGCAAAACTCGCTTTTGAATCAATAGACTGCTGTGGCAATGCAAGAATAGATTTTCTCTATGATGGAAATAATATATACGTAAATGAAATTAATACGATACCTGGGTCAATTGCATTTTATTTATGGGAGAGTTGCGGTATTTCATTTACTGATCTCATAACAAAAATTCTTGAACTGGCGGAATTACAACAAAATCAAAGAAGTGTAAATATATATTCTTATGATATAGACTTGCTAAATAAAATGTCCTCTAATGGTAAAAATGGAAAAGGACAAAAATTACCAAATGCTTAATATTAGGTAATTACGGTAAATAACCTACGAAAGAAGGTCAATATGAACATTAAAGATAAAATATTAGAATTTATGAAAGAAGAAGCTTACAAACCTTTAACTTTCAAAGAATTGCTGCAGGTTTTAAATCCAGAAGGCAATTTGAAAAAAGAATTAGGTAAAACATTAAGTGAACTTGAAAGCGAAGGTAAAATAATATTTACTAGAGCTGAAAGATATGGTATCCCTGAAAAAATGAATTTAATAACGGGTACATTAGAGGGACATCAAAAAGGTTATGCATTTTTGAGACCTGATGATAAAGATATAAAAGATATTTTTATTCCACCAGGAGATATGAACGGTGCTATGCACGGTGATAGAGTCATAGTAAGAAGTATGAAACAATCAGAAGACATAAAAAGCCCTGAAGGAAAAGTTATTAGAATTATTGAAAGAGCAAACACTTTTGTTATTGGAACATATCAAAAAAGCAAAAGTTTTGGATTTGTTGTTCCAGATGATAAAAGAATTGCTTATGATATTTTTATTCCAAAAGAAGATTCTAATAATGCTAAATCAGACACAAAAGTTTCTGTTAAAATTACAGAATGGCCTGAAAAAAGAAAAAATCCAGAAGGCAAAATAGTAGAAGTAATAGGAAATATAGAAGATACTAAAACTCATATCGAAGCTGTATTAAGAGAAAAAAAGGTAAGACAATTTTTTACAGAAGATGTTATTAAAGAAGCAATACAAGTTTCATCAGAAGATATCAGAGAAGAAGAAATAAAAAGAAGAAGAGATTTAAGAAATCTTACTATCATAACTATAGATGGTGCAGATGCAAAAGACTTAGATGATGCTGTTTATGTTGAAAAAATAGATGATGACAAATATAAACTTGGAGTTCACATAGCAGACGTAACTCATTATGTTAAAGAAGATAGAAAAGTAGATAAAGAAGCTTTAAAAAGAGCTACAAGCATCTATTTAAGTGATAGAGTTATTCCAATGCTTCCAAAAGAATTATCTAATGGTGTGTGCAGTTTAAACCCTAATGAAGATAAACTAGCATTATCAGTTGATATGATAATAAATAAGGAAGGCAAAGTTGTTGATTTTGAAATATATGAAAGTATTATTAAAAGCAGCTACAGAATGACTTATACAGATGTTTCAGAAATGCTTGAAAATAATGATGAAGAGCTTATTTCAAAATATAAAGAAATATATCCAATGCTTAAATTAATGGAAGACTTAAGTTTGATTTTACGTAAGAAAAGAGAAGATAGAGGTAGCATTGACTTTGATTTTGCAGAAACAAAAATAATAACAGATGAAACAGGAAAAGCAATAGATGTAACTAAATACGAAAGAAGAGTTTCAAATAAAATTATTGAAGAATTTATGCTTGCTTGCAATGAAACTGTAGCAGAAAATTACTATTGGCTCAATATGCCTTTCGTTTATAGAATACACGAAGACCCAGAAGAAGAAAAGATGTATGAATTTAGTAAGTTTGTACATAATTTAGGATATACTTTAAAGGGAAATCAAGATGTTCATCCTAGAGAATTACAAAAACTACTTGAAAAAATAAAGGGTACAAAAGAAGAAACATTAGTTAATACTATGATGCTTAGATCCCTTAGAAAAGCAGTATATTCATCAGAATCATCAGGTCACTTTGGTTTAGCAGCAACATATTATTGTCACTTTACATCACCTATAAGAAGATATCCTGATTTGCAGATACATCGAATTATAAAAGGTCAATTAAATGGCAAAATATCAGAAAATGAAATGAACAGATTATTTGAACGTACAGCTTTAGTTGCAGAGCAATCATCTAAGATGGAAAGAGTAGCAGATGAAATCGAAAGAGATACAAATAAAATAAAAATTGCTGAATTTATGTCAGATAAAATTGGCGAAGAATATGAAGGGGTTATATCTGGTGTAACTAGTTTTGGTGTATTTGTCGAATTAGATAACACTGTAGAAGGGCTCATTCACATTTCAAACATTACAGATGATTATTATATCTATGATAATGAAAAGAAAGAATTAACAGGACAAAAAAATAGAAAAGTTTTCAAAATTGGAGACGTAGTAAAAGTAAAATTAAAAACAGTAAGTATTCCAAAAGCAGAAATTGATTTTGTATTGCTAGAAGAATAATTTATGTTTATTAGAAAGGAGGGCCTCGTGCCCTCCCAATTTCCAATTTGAACACAAAAACTGCCATTTGACAACATTAAATATTAGTGTTATAATCAATCTACACTTAATGGTAGGTGATAGAATATGGGTCAAGGCACAAAAAATCTTGCAAGTAACAAAAAAGCATTTCATGAGTATTTTATTGAAGAAAAATATGAAGCTGGAGTTGTTCTTGTAGGAACAGAAGTTAAATCAATAAGACAGGGCAAAGTTAATTTAAAAGATAGTTATGTAAATATAAAAGATGGAGAAGCTTTTGTATATAACATGCACATCAGCCCCTATGAAAAAGGAAACATTTATAATGTTGATCCTTTAAGAGTTAGAAAACTTCTATTAAATAAAAGAGAAATAAGAAAATTAGTTGGGTTAATAACCCTAAAAGGTTATTCAATCATACCTTTAAGTTTATACTTGAAAAATGGTCTTGTTAAAATGGAAATTTCAGTTGCAAAAGGTAAGAAAAATTACGATAAACGTGAGGTTCTTGCTAAAAAAGATGCAGAAAGAAGAATCCTTAGACGAGAAGATTAGTCAAATCCTATTACGGGGGCGTAAATGGTTTCGACGGGGGTATAGAAGGAAGATAAGCGAGTCGTTGTCGCCAAACAACGATAAAAGTGGCAACAAATATAAACGCAAACGAAAATAATAATTTAG
>Ga0074193_1002767_pt1 | contig 14803 bp, 8 predicted proteins | sample EPASupsiteHSE605_FD_64523 | JGI IMG/M metagenome (GOLD analysis project Ga0074193, IMG submission 64523) | Bioremediated contaminated groundwater from EPA Superfund site, New Mexico - Sample HSE6-05 | ecosystem: Environmental > Aquatic > Deep subsurface > Groundwater > Contaminated ... | reverse complement strand
GTCAGGTACTAGTAAACCATGACATATTAGGTCTTTTTGGTGGCCATGTAGCTAAGTTTGTTCGTCAATATGCTCAGATAGGTGAAACCATGAAAGCAGCCTTTAAGGCTTACAAGGAGGATGTGGAAAAGGGTACTTTTCCGGCTGAGGAGCACTGTTACACCATTAAGGAAGAGGTATTGGAAAAATTGTATTAGAGCAGAAGTACCAAAGGGATCCGATTCAGATTATAAATTTGGAGGTTTGCACCAATATTAACAGTATTAATAATTGCTAAGGAGGCGTAAGGGTGGAAGTAATCAAGGGAATCAGCCGCATGCGTGAATTCGTGCGAGAGCAGCAAATGGCCGGAAAGCGCATTGGCTTGATTCCTACCATGGGGTATTTACATGCTGGTCACCTAAGTCTGGTACGGGAGGCGTTAAGCACCTGTCAAGTAGCGGTAATGAGTATTTTTGTGAATCCTTTACAATTTGGGGCGGGTGAAGATCTGGATGCTTATCCCCGAGACCTGACCCGGGATTGTGAACTGGCAGAAAAAGCCGGGGTAGCGGCAATTTTTGCCCCCGCAGTAGCCGAGATGTATCCGGGTGGCGGGTATTTTAGTTATGTAGATGTGGAAAACATTACCGAAGGTTTATGCGGGGGGGCCCGGCCCGGACATTTCCGGGGGGTTACTACGGTAGTTACCAAACTCTTCAATATAGTTCAACCGGAGGTAGCTGTTTTTGGTCAAAAAGATGCTCAGCAGGCCGCAGTGATTCAACGCATGGTGCGTGACCTGAATATGCCATTACAGATAGTAGTGGCACCAATTGTGCGCGAAGCGGATGGATTGGCGCTTAGTTCTCGCAACGTCTATTTGAATCCAAATGAGCGTGAGGCCGCCCTAGTGTTATCCAGATCCTTAAAAATGGTGCAGGAAATGGTTGCTAACGGGGAAAGGAATGCAGGAGTATTAAGAAAGACCATTGAAAATCAGATCAATAAGGAGCCTTTGGCTAGGATCGACTATATAGAAATCGTGGGGTCAGAAGATCTAAAGCCAGTTGAGATTCTGAAAGGTCAAGTACTAATCGCTCTGGCAGTTTATATTGGCAAGACCAGATTAATAGATAACCAAATAGTGGAGGGGTGAATTCCGTGTTTCGCACAATGTTGAAGTCGAAGATTCATCGGGCTACTGTAACCGATGCTGATTTAAATTATATCGGGAGCATAACCATTGATCAGGATTTGATGGATGCGGCTAATATTTGGCCAAATGAACAAGTGCATATTGTTGATAATAATAATGGAGCCCGGTTTGAAACTTACGTAATAGCTGGACCCAGGGGTTCCGGGGTGATCTGCCTGAATGGAGCCGCGGCGCGGATGGTGCATAAAGGAGATATTATCATTATCATTGGATACGGTATGTTTGAAGAAAGCGAAGCTCGCACTTACCAGGCCGATTTAGTATTTGTAGATGAAAACAACCGAATCAAGGAGATCAAAAAGGGATAAGGATAACGTTAGGAATGCGGAAAGTTTAGCTTTGCTGTACGCAGAATGAAAGATCAATATATTGGGTTTAGTATAATAATGCATAAATTGGTTCGAAATTCGAAATTAAGAGGGATGCATCTTATGAGGCATCCCTGGGTGGAGGCTGACACGTGGCCAAAAGGTTTTTAACCAGGTTTAACCCGGCCGATTTGGCTGTGATCCAGACCGACTTTCTGGTGGTGGGAAGCGGGATTGCCGGGTTGTTTACTGCGCTCAAAGCGAGCGATTATGGGGTGGTCACGGTGTTGACCAAGCAGGGTACCATGGATAGCAATACTGATTTGGCCCAGGGAGGAATTGCGGTAGCCTTAGATGAGCGGGATTCACCTCAGCTGCATCGGGAGGATACGCTTACTGCCGGAGCCGGGCTTTGTGATGAATCGGTAGTGGAGATTCTGGTAAATGAAGGCCCAGCCCGGGTTGGCGAGTTAATCCGAATGGGAGCGGACTTTGACAAGGTCGAAGGAAATATCGCTTTTACCCGGGAAGCGGCGCATAGTCACGCCCGGATTATTCATGCTAGTGACGCTACCGGTAATGAGATTCAGAGAGCTCTGGTTCGTCAATGTCAGTGTACCTCCAAAATATCGGTACACGAGAATAGCATAGTTTTGGATATTCTAACTAACCGGAAAGGTCGGTGTATTGGAGTCCTGACCATGGATCGTCCCAGCGGTAGTTTGCGTATTTACTTAGCGCGGATTATTGTGTTTGCGACTGGAGGAGCCGGGAGGCTATACCAAAACACCACTAATCCAGCCATAGCCACCGGAGACGGAGTAGCAGCAGCTTATCGAGCTGGCTGTCAGCTTATGGACTTAGAATTTATGCAATTTCATCCAACCGCACTATCTCTTCCAGAAGCACCTCGATTTCTAATTTCCGAGGCGGTTCGGGGTGAAGGCGGATTGTTGATAAATTCTCGGGGAGAGCGGTTTATGCCCCGATATCATGTGCAGGGAGAGTTGGCACCTCGGGACGTAGTAGCTAGAGCCATTTGGCAGGAACTACAGGAAGGATCAGTGTATCTGGATGCCACGCATTTAGGGGCGGATTGGGTACGCCGGAGATTTCCCAGTATTACCCGTACCTGTATGAAATATGGGCTTGATATTGGTACGCAGGTCATCCCCATTGCGCCGGCCGCCCATTATACCATGGGGGGAATCAGAACTGACAGTTGTGGACGGACTACCCTGCCGGGTCTTTATGCCTGCGGGGAAGCTGCCTGTAACGGGGTGCATGGAGCCAATCGGCTAGCCAGCAATTCGTTGTTGGACGGATTAGTTTTCGGCGATCGGATTGTACGGTGCTGTATTGAAGAGTGGATGAATACACCTTTCTGGACTAAGGAGCAGATTGCTCCATTTGAAGCTTATGAAGTCGAAGGGGGTAATCAGGCAGTTGGCTGGGCACCTCAATGCGGTTTCCAAGAAATTTCACAGCAAGAAATCTCACAGGTAGATCAGTTACCGATAATTGGGGATGATCGAGTTAAGGACGGATTAGGAGCAGCGGAAACTATTGGTAATATCCAGAAATTAATGTGGGACCAGGTCGGATTGGTACGCGAGGCAGAGAGTTTGGTTACGGCCATCAATTGGCTGGATGCGGAAGAGAATAAAAATCCGTCCCAATTTAAGGGAGTGGCTCAGGTGGAAGCAGCGAATCTTTTATTATTGGGAAGGCTGGTAGCTACTGCTGCATGGTTGCGTCGGGAGAGTAGAGGTGCTCATTTCCGTAAAGATTTTCCCCGACTACAGGAACCGATAGGGAAAAATCATGTAATTATGCAACAGAGGATTAATATAAAATAGAGCAGTAATATTATCTTATCTGTATTATTTATTATTTATTATTTAACTAGAACCAATTTGCCTTTTAGAAGGAGTTTATCAGCAATGAATCACTTGTTGATTGAAGAAATTGTGGGTCGGGCGTTACAGGAGGACCTAGGCTTTGGGGATATCACCACCGACAGTATTGTCCCAGCTAGTACACAGGTTCGTGGTTTGATCCATAGTAAAGATTACGGAGTGTTAGCCGGAATTGAGGTAGCCCGACGGGTTTTTAAACATTTGGACCCTCAGGTTACCTTTATTGAGCTTAAAAAGGATGGGCAGTCACTCCAACCAGGAGATTTGATCGCCGAGGTTTTTGGCTCGGCCCGGGTTGTTTTGTCCGGCGAAAGGGTAGCGCTTAACTTTCTGCAGCGTCTGTCCGGGATTGCCACCCAGACTCATCGATATGTAGAAAAGGTAAAAGAGTATTCAGCGGCGATTGTGGATACTCGAAAGACAACCCCAGGGCTTAGAATCTTAGAAAAATATGCGGTACGAATGGGCGGAGGCGGTAACCACCGTTTTGGTCTTTACGACGCGGTCCTGATTAAAGATAACCATATCAAGGTTGCCGGGGGAATTAAAGCAGCGGTTGAACGCGTACGATCACAAATCCCCCACACCATGAAGGTTGAAGTGGAAGTCGAGAGCCTAGAACAGCTGGAAGAGGCTTTAAGGGTAAAAGCGGATATTGTGCTTCTGGACAACATGGGACCAGCCTTACTGCGGCAGGCGGTAGCAATAACCGGTGGTAGAGCGCTGCTGGAAGCTTCCGGTGGTTTGACCGAAGATACCATCGCAGAAGTGGCTGGAACCGGAGTGGATTTGATCTCCGTGGGAGCCCTGACTCATTCCGTCAAAGCCTTGGATTTGAGCCTAGACATCGGAGAGAAAAAATAGTCTAACTGACTATAATGACAGCGAATCCTTTTGATTCGCGAATAAACTGCAAAGAGTGTAGAGTTCTACGCCGGTTCAGGTTGGAAGATAACCTTGACCGGCGCTTTTTTATTTAAAAGTAATTAAAAATTAGATGGATATAGCAGGAAAATGTAGAATAATTTCGAATATTATATTAGTAAAGATTGTGTTGATTATCACGGATAAAACCAGGCAATTGGTTTTTCGGAAAAGAAAGATATGAGGATATTTAACATGAACTTGGAAGTTAAGGAACTCATTAAAGTGATACATCAAACCTATGGAAGAGATATCTCGATGTACGACAGATCCTTTATAGAGAAATCTCTTAAAATAAGATGGATTGCAACAGGAATCAAAACCGTATCTGCATATCTTGAGTATCTATCACAGAACTACACGGAAGCCGATGCATTTTTTCGTTCGCTAAACATTACTTACAGCGAATTTTTTAGAAACCTACTAGCGTTTGTCCTTCTGGAACAATGGATTTTACCCAAACTTATTGAGAAGAAATCAGGTGGGGGGGAGATTAGGGTTTGGTCCGCGGGTTGCGCAGCTGGCCAGGAAGCCTATTCTATTACCCTGCTGCTGAATGAATTTGATGCTTTACGGACCAATAAAATTCGTTACCGGATATTTGCGACTGACATTTCTGAGTCTGTTTTGACTTCAGCCCGGCAAGGTGTGTATGATGCTGCCACTGTACAAAATGTGAGGTTGAAACACATAAAAGAATATTTTATTAAGCAAGGAGAAACCTATTCGATTTCTTCGGTACTGAAAGAACGGGTTAATTTTTCTGCCTACGATCTGTTGGATAAATTTTCTGACTACCCGCAGGGGAGTATTTATGGGGATTTCGATCTGGTTTTCTGCAGCAACCTGCTGTTCTATTACCGTCCTGAAATTCAACAGTTCATCCTGCATAAAATGGGGCGGTCCATGTCTGAAAATGGCTACTTGGTGACTGGTGAAGCAGAAAGAACTCTGGTGGGGGAAAAATGCGGGATGCGTGCGGTAGCCCCACCAGCTTCTATTTTTCAAAAGAAAAGAAATAGAGGTGTCTTATGAAGCTAAGAAACCAAAAAATCACCAAACAGTTGAACCTCGGATTGGGCACCATTCTTCTGCTTGTCATAATCCTTTGTGTCGTAGCTTTGATCGATGCGGAGAATTTGTGGCAAGACACCAAAGGATTATACGAAAACCCTCTAATGGTACGAAAAGCAATTAGTGAGATTGAGATTAATGTCCTAAGTATGCACCTGGAGATGAAAAATCTGGTCGCGGAAACGAATGAGCAGAAAATAGGGGAGCACCTGCAAATGATTGATGTCTACGAGGGCGAGGCCTACCGGCAGGTTGAGCTTCTTTACGATCGTTATCAAGGACCCCAGCGCGATATTGACGATGCCTACAAATCTTTGGTGCAGTGGAAAGCCATCCGGGTTGAAACCATCCGGCTGTTGAGGGCGGGAGAAGTTAACGAAGCGATAAATCGTACCAAATCTAGTGGGGTCGGTGGTGCCCAGGTGAAAAATATCCAGGTCTGTCTAGCGACGATCAGTGATTTCGCCAATAATAGGGCTGATCAATTTTATCTGAATGCTCAAAACCAGAAAACTCAGGTTGTGTTACAATTGGCAGTTCTGATTGTCATCACTCTGCTGTTTTCCTTGGGCATCAGTTTTATATTGAGAAAAGCGATTATGACACCACTGCGAGAACTACTGACTGCCATAAATGCTTTTCAGCAGGGGAAGCTGGGGGCCCGCAGTGAGTATGTATCCAGAAACGAATTTGGGGCCCTATCAGATTCATTCAATTTTATGGCCGAAACTCTTCAGTGGGAGATGCAGGATAAAGATAAGGTCGCTCAGGTGTCTGCTTCTTTGCTTGAACATGATGAACTGCGTCCATTTTGTCAGGAATTGTTGAAGACACTACTGCAGCATACCGGTGCACAGGTCGGGGCAGTGTATCTTTTAAATGGGCAGAAAAACGATTACGAGCATTTTGAATCCATCGGATTGAAGGCCGGTGCTCGCGCAGCCTGGATGGCTTCGGACCTGGAAGGTGAATTTGGTGCTGTGATTGCAACCCGGCAGATTCAACGTTTAACGAATATTCCAGCGGATACGCGGTTTATTTCTTCTACCGTAAGTGGCGATTTCCTGCCGAAAGAAATCATGACCATCCCCGTTATTAATGGATCTAAGGTGATAGCGGTAATTTCCCTGACAAGTATTTGTAATTTTCCTGACGTGGCGGTTCGGTTGATAAACAACATCTTCAAAGAATTGACAGCTCGCCTGAACAGTGTACTGGCAACTCAACAAATTATTGAGTTTTCGCAAATGCTCCAGAACACCAATCTGGAACTGGATATGCAGGCCAAAGAACTGGCAATGCAGAAGGATGAGCTGACTGAGCAAAACATTGAACTGGAACTGCAAAAGCGGCTTTTGGATGAAGCTAGCCAGTTGAAAAGTTCTTTTCTCTCTAATATGAGCCATGAGCTGCGGACACCGCTTAACTCGGTTATTTCCTTAGCGTCTGTCCTGAACCGCCGCCTGCGTGGAGCCATCCCCGAAGAGGAATACAGCTATCTGGGAGTGATTGAACGAAACGGCAAGCATCTCCTATCTATAATTAATGATATTTTGGACTTGTCAAGGATCGAGGCTGGCAAAGAAGAGATCAGCCTCAGCCTGTTCAATATCCAGCAGGTGGTCGCCGAAGTGGTGGAGATGATTGAGCCCCAGGCCCAAGAAAAGGGGATTGCTTTATTAAGTCACGTGACTAGTGATTTGCCTAATATTAGTAGTGATATGTCTAAATGCAGGCATATTCTCCAAAATATCGTCGCCAACTCAGTTAAGTTTACAAAAGAAGGTAAAGTAGAAATTAAGGCAACCTTGACTGATGATGAAATTCATATAGCCGTTACTGATACCGGAATTGGAATTGCAGCTGAACAGCTCCACTATATCTTTGATGAATTTCGTCAGGGGGATGAAACTACCTCAAGACAACAGGGAGGTACCGGGCTTGGGCTAGCAATCGCGCAGAAATATGCCAAGCTTGTGGGTGGAAGCATCACCGTAGTAAGCCGGCCCGGCAAAGGGTCCACATTTACGCTTAGGTTACCGCTTGTGAATGATCAGTCAAAAATCGATACAGAAACGGAATTTTCAGAATTTGGCGGTGTTGCCAAATCCTCTGAGCAGTCGATTTGGTCCATGCATCAAGGTAAGCGTATCCTACTGGTTGAGGACAGCGAGCCAGCGATTATTCAGATGAAGGATATTCTCACCGAACAAGGGTACCAGATCCAAGTGGCACGCAGCGGAAAAATGGCACTCGAAAATATCGAGAAGATCCTGCCTGATGGGATAATTCTTGATCTGATGATACCAGAAATGGACGGTTTTCAAATATTAAAAACGATCCGCAGTGTTGAGAACACGTCACAAATCCCGGTGCTAATTCTGACCGCGAAGCAAATCAGCAAGGAGGAACTAAAGTTTTTAAAGGGAAACCATATCTTTCAACTAATTCAAAAAGGGGCTATTGGCAAAACAGAACTGCTGGCGGCAGTCGGGAATATGGTGTTGTTGAAGGAAAGTGAACCTAAAAAATTACCTTTAGGAAGATTTGCCTGGTCGCAGACCTCCGAGAGACCGGTAATTCTGGTGGTGGAAGACAACCTCGATAACATGACCACAGTTAAGGCACTGCTCAAAGAAAAATATGACATCATCGAAGCTGCTGATGGTCAAGCCGGCCTTGAACAAGCTAAGCAGCACCGACCATCCCTCATCCTGCTGGACATATCTCTACCCGTCATGGATGGATTCCAGGTCTTTAGAGAACTTAGAAAAGAGGAAACTTTGAGGCAAATTCCGGTCATCGCCTTAACGGCACGAGTTATGGTCGGGAATAAGGACGAAATACTTGCTTTAGGTTTCGACGGCTATGTTTCAAAGCCTATTGACGAGGAATTTTTGGAAGAGGCCATTAGGAGGGTACTTGATGCAAAGTAAGCAACCCAAGATACTAGCCATAGACGATAGTTGCGATAACTTAACGACTTTGAAGGCGGTTGTGGCAGATGTTCTACCTGGCACCCAGGTTTTGACAGCCTTAACTGGATGGAAGGGCCTTCAGCTGGCGCGGGCAGAAAACCCGGATGTGATTCTGTTGGACATCATCATGCCGGAAATGGATGGGTTCGAGGTGTGCCGGAAGCTAAAAAAAGACAAAAATTTGCAGCGAATTCCGGTACTCTTTCTTACTGCGCTGAAAAGCAGTCGGGAAATTCGCATTAAAGCCCTTGACGCCGGAGCCGAGGCATTTCTATCTAAACCCTTCGAGGAGACGGAGTTAATCGCCCAGATTTTGTCTATGACTAAGATTAAAGCAGCAAACCTTCATCAGTTCCGGGAAAAAGAGCGGCTAGAAGAGCTGGTAATGGAGCGCACCTTCGCGATCAAGCAGGAATTATTAAATCGTCGAAAAGTAGAGCAGGAGTTGTTCCTGGCCAAGCAGTTCAGTCAGCAGATCATAAACTGTGCCGGTGAAGGTATCATTGTCTATGGTCGTGACCAGCGTTATCAATTATGGAATCCTTACATGGAACAAATGACCGGCATTCTGGCTGAAGAGGTTTTAGGGCATCATCTGTTAGAAATATTTCCTTTGTTTGATGAGGTAGGGGTTGTACAGACAATTAAGAAGATATTAGCGGGGGATAATCCCAAAACCATTGAATTTTATTACAATCTGCCTCTTACCGGTCGAGCGGGTTGGGCCTCGCATACCAGCAGTCCGTTACGCAATCAGGACGGTGGGATCATTGGCGTCATTGGAATTGTGCAGGATATCACTGAACGTAAGATGGCTGAGGAGTCGCTAAGGATAAGCGAAGCCAAATATCGCCTGCTCATTGAGAATCAAAACGACCTAGTGATTAAGACCGATGTTGAAGGCTGCTATTTGTATGCCAGCCCTTCTTATTGTCAACTATTCGGAAAAAAAGAAGAGGAATTGCTGGGGAACACTTACACACCACTGGTACACAAAGACGATTTGCAGGCAGAACAAAAGGCTATCGCCTCGATGTTTCAGCCACCGTATACGTGTTCCTATGAAGAACGAGCTAAAACCATCCTCGGGTGGAGATGGATTCAGTGGGAAGTTAAGGCGGTATTTGGAGAACGGAACACCATTATCGCTTTAGTCGGCACTGGGCGCGACATCACCGAACGCAAGGAGATGGAAAAAATAATATCTGATGAAAGGGAGAAGTTTAGGACCACCTTATTATCGGTGGGGGATGGGGTTATTGTAACTGATAGCAAGGCGAAGATTGAATTAATGAATGTAGTTGCTGAGCAGTTAAGCGGTTGGACACAGCAAGAAGCTTTTGATAGACCCTTTACGGAAATTTTTAATATAGTTAATGAATACACCCGAACGAGATCAGAGAACCCAGTCCAAGAGGTGCTGGCCACTGGAAATATTATAAGGCTTGCCGAGCATACCATACTGATTTCTAAAGAAGGAATTGAAAGATCCATTGAAGATATTGCGGCACCGGTTAAGGATAAAGATGGGAATATTAACGGAGTAGTATTGGTATTTAGAGATTACACGGAAAAAAAGGAAAAGCAGAAAGAAATTGAATATTTAAGCTTTCATGATCAACTCACCGGACTATATAATCGTGGAGTCTTTGAAGAAGAACTCAAAAGACTGGATAACGAAAGGAATCTTCCTCTAACATTGGTTATGGGAGATATCAATGGATTGAAGCTAACCAATGATGCCTTCGGCCATTTCGTAGGAGATAAGCTCTTGAAAAAAGCGGCCGAGGTCATGAAAAAAGCATGTCGCACAGATGATATTATTGCCAGAATTGGTGGAGATGAATTTGTTATTATATTGCCAAAAACCGATTCAGAGCAAACGGCAAAAATTGTAAATCGAATAAACCACACCCTTGCTAACGAAAATGTGGATTCCATTATGCTATCCATCTCTTTTGGCTGGGAAATCAAGCGTAGCACTGCAGAGGAAATGACGACAGTTTTTAAGAAAGCCGAAGATAATATGTATAGACGCAAGCTGTCGGAAAGCACCAGCATGAGATATAAAATCATAGAAGTGATTATCAAAACCCTGTATGAAAAAAATGAAAGAGAACAGCAGCATTCATCCCGGGTAAGTCAACTATGTGAAGCCTTAGGAACGGCTCTGGGTTTAAACATGGAAGATATCAGCGAACTTCGAACTGTGGGCTTAATGCATGATATAGGGAAAATAATACTGGATGACCGGATACTGGATAAACCAGACATCCTGGGCGATTTAGAATGGTTTGAAATCAAGCGACATGCGGAAACCGGCTATCGTATATTAAGTTCAGTAAATGAATTTTCACAACTAGCGGAATATGTCTTGGCGCATCATGAAAGATGGGATGGAAAGGGATATCCGAGGGGATTAAAAGGCGAAAAAATACCTTTGGAATCCAGGATTATTGCCGTTGCCGACACCTATGATGCTATGACCAGTGATAGACCTTATCGTAAGGCATTAAGTGAGGAGTTTGCGATTAAGGAGATAAGAAGAAATGCTGGAACCCAGTTTGATCCGGATATTGCCAGGGTATTCGTTGAGAAGGTTTTGGGGACAGAGTGGAACTGAGTTTTCGTACTGATGCCGATCCTCGCTCTTTAAATCGATAAAGGGTTTGGGGACTATAATGCCGGTTGAGGTTTGGAAGAATCTGGACCGGTATTTTGTATGTGAAAAATAGTAAAAAAAAGAAGGAAAATGTAGGTAAAACATAGAAATGGATAAAATAAGATTAATTCTGTTGAACTATACAATAAACGTAAGGTATCTACTCATGCGGTATCGATGGTTACTAATACGATATGAAGTGGATTGTCGCTAATATGAAGCTGAAAGGACGGTTGGATATGAGTGATAAAAAGGATAGCGGAACGCAGTATGCGCTTCAAGGGTTTGAGGAGATACATCGTATACTGCTAGACAAATCCCCCGATCCAATTTTCTCTTTCAGTCCGGGGGGCAGATATCTTTATGTCAATCGGGCCTTCGCTGAGGGAGTTGAAAAAAGGGTTGATCAGATCATCGGAAAAACGATCTGGGATGTATTTGACCGGGAAGAAGCGGACAAACGTTACGCCGCTTTGAATCACGTATTTGAGAGCGGTGAGGAAAAAGTCATTGAAGTACGCGTTCCCCGGGCCGACGGCGACAAATATTACATCACTACCATAACTCCCATTATAGATGGTCGTGGAAATGTCATTAACGCGATCTGTTCCTCAAAGGATATTACCGAGCGTAAACGAGCGGAGATGGCTTTGCGGGAAAGTGAAGAGAGATATCGGGTCATCTTTAAGAGTTCCCGGGATGCAATAATGATATTGACTACTAACCCCTTGAAGTTTACCTCGGGAAATCCAGCAGCACTGGAGTTGTTTGGAGCGAAAGACGAGTCTGAATTTATTTCGCTTAGTCCAGGGGATTTGGCCCCCGAATTCCAGCCTGATGGCAGTCCATCAATAGAAAATGGACGGAAGATGATTGAAGTCGCCATGCGGGAGGGGTCTCACTTTTTCGAGTGGACGCATACCCGGCTCAACGGCGAGGAATTCCAATCGGAGGTGTTGCACACTAGGATGGAGATAGCCGGGCAGAAGTGTGTCCAGGCTACGGTACGGGATATTACCGATCGGAAGCGGGCGGAGGAGGCCCTTGTACAAAGCGAACAACACGTCAGGCTGAAACTGGACAGCATTCTTTCCCCAACAGGAGACATAGGCAATCTGGATCTTGAGGATATAATCGATGTTCAGGGGACCGAGTCTCTAGAAGAAGCCCAGAAAGATGTACAACGGCAAATGGAACAGATCATAGAGCATTTACCAGATGCTACATTTGTTATTAATCATCAGGGTCAAGTTATATTTTGGAATAAAGCGATTGAAGAAATGACCGGGATCCCCAAGAATCAAATGATAGGTCGAGGTGATTTTGAATATGCGATTCCATTTTATGGAGAAAGACGTTCGATCTTGATTGACCTAGCCCTACTGCCTAGCAACCTATATGACATATTGAGGAATAAATACGACTTCATTTGCAATAAAAGTGATACTCTTGTAGGTGAAATCTATGTACCCAAAACTTATGGCGGTAAAGGTGCCTATTTATTGGGATCTGCTTCTAAACTTTGGGATCTGCACGGCAATACAATTGGGGCTATAGAATCTATTCGTGATATTACTGATCGAAAAAAGGCAGCCACTGATTTATTTAATGAAAAAGAACGTTTAAAGGCGATACTTTTATCCGTAGGGGATGGGGTAATCGTAACTGATAACAATGCTAATGTGGAGTTGTTGAATCGAGTTGCCGAGCAGCTAACTGGTTGGGCTCAAAATGAAGCGTATAGCAAACCCTTTGAGGAAGTCTTCTATATAGTTGATGAATTTACTAGAGAAAGATGTGAGAATTCGATACATAAAGTATTGGCTACTGGAAGTATTATTGGGCTGGCTAATAATACTATCCTAATTTCTAAAGAGGGTGTCGAAAGACCTATTGAAGATAGCGCGGCTCCTATTAAGGATAAGGACGTTAATATAACTGGTGTAGTACTGGTGTTTAGAGATTTCACTGAGAAAAAAGAAAGGCAAGAAAAAATTAAATACTTAAGCTATCATGATCAGCTAACCGGATTATACAATCGTAGATTTTATGAAGAAGAGTTAAATAGGCTTGATGTAGTAAGAAATTTACCCTTAACCCTGATTATGGCAGACGTCAATGGCCTGAAGCTAACCAATGATGCCTTTGGTCATTTAAGAGGGGATAAGCTTTTAAAGAGAGCAATAGAGATTATCAAAAAAGAATGTCGGGCTGATGATATTATGGCTAGAATCGGTGGGGATGAATTTATTATTTTATTACCAAAAACTGATTCAGAGCAAGCAGCTATGATTGTCAAACGAATTAACGACACTATTTCCAACGAACAAGCAGATGCAAGTATTTTGTCCATCTCCTTTGGCTGGGCAACAAAGCAGAATGCTACAGAGGATATGACCGAGGTTTTTAAGAAGGCTGAAGACGATATGTACAGGCGCAAGCTGTCTGAAGGTTCTAGCATGAGAAATAAGACCTTCAAAGTGATTATCAAAACCTTGTATGAAAAAAACGAAAGAGAACAGGAGCATTCGGCCCGGGTAAGTCAATTGTGTGAAGCTATCGGAGCGGCTTTGGGTTTAAGTGTGGAAGATATCCGTGAGCTTGGAATGGTTGGATTAATGCATGATATCGGAAAAATAACCCTCGATGACCGGATTCTAGATAAACCCAGCACCCTTAGTGATTCGGAATGGCTGGAAATCAGGCGGCATTCGGAAACTGGTTATCGGATCTTGAGTTCATTAAATGAGTTTTCACCACTCGCCGAATACGTCTTAGCCCATCATGAAAGATGGGATGGGAAGGGATATCCCAATGAATTAAAAGGGAAAGAAATACCTTTGGAAGCTAGGATTATTGCCGTTGCCGATAGCTACGATGCCATGACCAGTGATAGACCTTATCGCAAGGCTTTGGATGAGCAGACTACGATTGAGGAAATAAAAAGAAATGCTGGAACCCAGTTTGATCCGGAGATTGTCAGGATATTTGTGAAAAAAGTTTTAGGGAAAGAGTAGAACTCAGTTGAAACAACTATCAGATGATTAAAGGCTATTGACAGAAGTTTGGGCAAGGCTTATATTTAATTAATAATTGAATATTAGATGAGATAGAAGAGTTGAGTAGAGATTAGCTTAGTAGAGCTTGGTTATATGTTTATAAACCAGGGCTTTTATTTAGGCTCTGGTTTTTTGTATCCAAATTTAGATTTCTGATAAAGAAAATGATTCAAGCCTAACTTTAAGGGGAATCAAAATTGAATTGCAATAACCGCTAATTCAGGAATGTGTAATATGTTAATTTTTGAAAAAACGAGGTGAGGTTAGAGGAGTAGAGCAGAGAAGAGAAAGGCTAAGCCTAGTTTAGCAGAGTAACCCTAGATTTATTAAATTATAATAGGGAGTGAGAGATATGATACAAAACGTTTTGAGAAAATTAACCACAAAGGAAGATCTAACCGCCGATGAAGCCTATAGTTTGATTATTGCGATTAAAAATGACGAGCTGAGTGAGGTCCAGATAGCTGGTTTTCAGGTGGCCTTATTAATGAAGGGCCCAACTATTATCGAAATAACGGCCATTGCTCAAGCGATGCGGGATAATTGTATAAGTATTGCTCCTAGCGTTAATGACGAACTCATGGATACTTGCGGTACTGGTGGAGGATTAAGTACCTTTAACATTTCGACGGCGGTAGCTTTAGTGGCTGCTGCCGCGGGTATTCCGGTGGCTAAACACGG
>Ga0074193_1002766_pt1 | contig 14807 bp, 12 predicted proteins | sample EPASupsiteHSE605_FD_64523 | JGI IMG/M metagenome (GOLD analysis project Ga0074193, IMG submission 64523) | Bioremediated contaminated groundwater from EPA Superfund site, New Mexico - Sample HSE6-05 | ecosystem: Environmental > Aquatic > Deep subsurface > Groundwater > Contaminated ... | reverse complement strand
TATTGATTTAACCTAGAAAAAAGATGAAAAGCCATTAAGTGTTTACGTAGTAGTCGTTCACGCCACAGGAAAAACTGCGAGAAAAACAACCACAGGTAGAGAACCGCTGCAATAATTATAGTCCTTAACTTAAGTATTTTGCATTTTACTTTATAACCACTAAAGGCACGGAAAGCACGGAAAAATTGTGCCACTGCTTCCTCTATTCCGTGCGTCTTGTGATAAAACTTTCATTTAGATGGGTGAAGAAATTTTGGAGATTGGTGAAGAAATTTTGGCCTGTGACTATAGAATCACCGGTTTTTCTACTCATCGCATTCCTTCCACACACTCTTCATTTCCCTTTTCGGCATATGCTATCGGTTCTGCCTGTACCGGTGCGGTGAAAGTATCGGTAGCTTCCAGAATCGCATTGGTGATTCTGTCCAGGAATTCCATAGCCCCTCTATATCCTACAGTAAGAATGCGCTGTGCACCGACTCTATCATGTATTGGCAGGCCGACCCTTACAAGAGGGATGTTCCGGGCTTTTGCAATGTATCTCCCATTGGAGTTTCCGATCAGGATTTCCGGATTACATTGGCTGACTGCATCGTTAAGAGTGTCAAAATCAATTCCATTCAGAATCACAGGTTCAAATTCCGGGTTTATCTTTTCAACTATTTGCCTGACTTTTACTTCAAAGTCCCTGCTTTTACTTCCTGTAGCTACCAAAACCGGGTTCATCCCGAGTTCCAGCATGAAAGTTGTGAGGCTGAATACAAAATCAGGGTCTCCGTAAATCGCAGCTTTTACCCCGTACAGGTACTTGTGCACATCAACCATAGCATCAAGGAGCCTACCCCTTTCTTGCAGGTATTTTACAGGAATCGGACAGCCTAGAATTTTGACCAGCTCAGTGAAGAAACTGTCAGTATTTGAAAGCCCAATTGGGATTGGAACGCTATACCCGGGCACATCGTGTGATTCTTCAAGATAGTTAACTGCTAAGTTCTTACTAACTATACCCAGGCCCAGGCTTGCCTGACTGTTTGGCATGTCAGCAATTTCGGAAAGTGGGGTACCACCCTGCGCAATTTTCGGTAAATCTTCTCTTAGCGGAGCATCAAAGGTTTCGGAAATATCAGGCAGGAAAATATAACCTCCGGCCATAACCTCAAAGATTTCTTTGAGTTCACGTACATCAGCAGGAGAGAGGCTCTCAACAGGGATGACGTTAAGTTTTTCATTCGGGAATTTTTCGGCGATCTCGTCTCCAGGTTTTTCCGCAAATGTCCTGACAATCGCATCCAGGGCTTTTATATATCCGCTTACATGGCTTTCCCCATAGCTGGGAGTGGAAACCGGAACAATTATAATATCTTTCTCAAGGTCATCTCCGATTCCTTCCTCTTCTTTGAACTCACGGATTATTGCAGGCACATCGTCCCCAATTGTTTCGGCAAGGCAGGTCGTAGCAACTCCGATTACTTTCGGGTTATATCTGTTAATTACATTTCTCAGTCCTTTTTTCAGGTTTTCCCTGCCTCCGTATACTGCTCCTTTTTCACTGAGCGAGCTTGATGCGATATCCACAGGTTCCCTGAAGTGGTGGGCAAGATGCAGACGCATATAGGTACTGCAGCCCTGAGAACCATGGTAGAGAACCATAGTATTCTCAATTCCCTTAAAAGCAAGGGCACTTCCCATGGGCTGGCACATAACACAGGGGTTCACAGTTGTATAGTTTCTTTTCGTCATCTCAATACCTCTTCATACCTGACTCTCAACTGCAGCCTCGGATTTCTGGTGCAAAAATTTAGGTTTCAGGAGTATACCTTTACATTCAGTTGCATGATTTTCCTCGGGAATCATTTCTTTTACTACCGCTTTTTCCATTCTGCCTGATTTCTTCTCTGATTCTGCTGCTACTGCCGCTTTTTCTATCTTACCGGATTTATTCTCCGGTTCCACTGCTTCGGGTATCAGTGCCCGCTGCCTGACAGCTTTCCATACAGGACTGCTGATGGAAGCATCCACCTCCTGCACAAAGTTTACAAAGCCATCAAAACCTTCGAACTCCACCACCCTGTCGTGGTTGAAGTCACAGAAAGCAATGCCAAGCTTGTATGCAATGAATCTCTCCTTTACGCCTGCAACCATCAGGTCGGCTTTCTGTTTCACAAGCAGTTCGGCAAGTTCAAGGGGGTTTGCGTCATCAACAATAACCGTTCCATCCCTTACCGAATAACTGATCTGCTCGTAATCCTCTTTTTTCCCGGTCTGGGTTCCTATAATAACGACTTCCATGCCAAGTTCGGCAAAGCCTTTGATAAGCGTGAGAGCTTTTGCAGGTCCTCCCATGTAAATGGCGGCCTTCTTTCCTTTGACCCTTTCTCGAACCCTGGAAATCTCAGGCATTATACGGTTTATTTCGGTTTCCAGGATTTGTTCTGCCTGTTGTTTCATCTTCTCGGAGCCAAAGTAATCCGCAGTTTTCCGCAGAGCCAGGGAAATATCTTCAATTCCGAAGAAACTCGCATTTAAGTAGGGAATTCCATATTCCGTCTGCATCCATTTTGCAAGATAGGTCATGGACCCACTACACTGGACGAGGTTAAGGTCAGCTTCTGCTGCTCTTGATATGGTTTTTGCGGTTGAGTCCCCTGTCATTGAGACTATGACTTCAATCCCCATCTGTTCAAAGAGAGGCTTTATGAGCCAGACATCTCCGGCCACATTGAAATCCCCTAAAATGTTAATCTTCGGCTTTATGGTTTCAGGGGACCTGGGTGCTTTTTTAGCAATTGGATCTTCCGGAGGTTTCTTAATCAGCTTCTTTAAAGCATCACAGGCAGCCTTGTATCCGTCGGACTTGTTGCCTTTAAAACCTTCGGATTTTACAGGGATTACAGGAATGTTGTGCTTCTGGCTTGCAGTTTTGCATACGGACTCAAGGTCGTCACCTATAATTCCGACAATGCATGTGGAATATACAAAAACAACAGGAGGATGATAGAGCCCAACCAGTTCGTCGATTGCGTTTGAGAGTTTCTTCTCTCCTCCGAAGACCACATCGAGTTCTTTCATATCCGTACTGAAACTGGTACGATTTGTTTCAATCCCGCTGGATTTTGCACCTCTTATATCCCAGGTATAGCCTGCACAGCCAATTGGACCGTGGACGAGGTGGATGGCATCGGTTACAGGATTTAAGACAACCCTGGCCCCCGAATAAACACAGGCTCGCTGGCTAATAGCTCCTGCAAGAGAGTTATTATCGCAGGCAAGAGGAATTTCCTGTCCTTTTTCCTGTTTTCTGGCAATATATGGCTTCCTTTCTTCTAGAGTATCCACTATTCCAATTTTCTCTTTCATTTCCTTCACTCCCCTCTGCTATGGTTTTTCAGGTTTGCAGCGGCAGTTTACCAGTTATTCTGCTAATTTTTTGAAAATATGATTTACTGGATGGTTTCAAGCAGCCAGTCTGGAGCATCCCTGTCTTTCCTGTCAAGCAGGGTATTTCCTATACGCTCTACCAATCTCGCAGCCCCTGCATATCCCATAATAGGGAAGTAGTGCAGGTTTGCTCTGTCCATAATCGGGAAGCCCACCCTGACCAGGGGAACATCCTCTGCTCTTGATATGAATTTTCCATAGGTATTGCCGATAAGAAGATCCACAGGCTTTCTCTTGATTATCTGATGAAGAGTAAACAGATCTCCTCCGGAAATTACATCAGCCTCAGGGTACTCAGGACCTATGAGTTCTTCGATCTCTTTTTCAAATTCCGAATTCTGAGTTCCTGTAAGTACTACAGCAGGTTCCATACCCATTTCCATCACAAGACTGGTCAGACCTGTAAGAATATCTGGATCCCCGTAAATGGCTACTCTCTTCCCATGGTAGTGGGGATGAGCATCAGTCATCATATCCACAAGCCTACCCCTCTCATCTTCAATTTCGGGAGGGATTGCCACATTAGCAAGTTTTGCCGCATTCATTACGAAACGGTCGGTATTCCGTATCCCTATGGGAGTGGGCCCTATTTTTGCAGGGACTTTGTAGCGGCTTTCAAGGATCTTTGCAGCCGAGCCTCCTGCCATCCTGCAGAGAGCAATTGTCCCAACTGAGTTTGCGGAATCCTCTATGTCTCCTACCGGAGTCCCACCTTTCGGATACATATCGGGTTCTCCGGTAAGGGGAGCGTCAAATACGTCGGTTGTATCGGGAAACACAATGCTGGAAATTCCCATAATTGAGAGTATGCGTTTCATTTCCCGTATGTCCCCAGGTTCTACAAAACCTGGGATGAGGTTCAGTTTCCCGTTTGGTTTGCTCTTTTTGGCAAAGGTAGTTACAAAAGCCTTTACCATGTTGTCATAACCCGTAATATGGGTGCCCACGTAACTGGGGGTAGATGCTGCACAGATCTTAATAGAAGGGTCAATGAGTTCTTGATCCTTTACATCTTCTAAGATAACCCCTACGTCGTCACCTATTGTTTCGGCTACGCAGGTAGTGTGAATAGCAATTACTTCGGGTTTGTATATTTCAGTCAGGTTTACGAGAGCTTCCTTAAGGTTTGCAGCTCCTCCAAAGACTGCAGTTCCTTCAGAAAAACTGCTGGTAGTTGCCAGGGCAGCTTCCCTGTAGTGCCTGCTTAAACACATACGCAGGTAAGAGAGGCATCCCTGGGACCCGTGACTGTGCGGCATGCAGTTATGTACACCAAGAGCTGCATAGACTGCGCCTATTGGCTGGCAGATTTTTGCAGGGTTAATGGTTACTGCTTCTCTGGTTACTTCTTCACATGGGGTATAGTCAAGCATTTTTATCACCTCTTTCTTTTTGCCTCTCAGTTTACCTCTGCAGCTTTCCAGGGCGGGCGTATGAATCTCCAGGTGGGACTGTGTAAAGCCATATCAATGTCTCTTGCAAAGTTCAAAACTCCGGAAAAACCTGTATATCTTCCGCTGTAATCGTACGAGTGAATTTGTCTTGACGGGACCCCAAGTTTCTGAGCCCAATACTTATCCTTGATCCCGGAGCAGAAGATATCAGGTTTAAGGGTCTTTACAAGTACCTCAGTCTCGTGATGGTTAAGATCATCGATAACAACGGTTCCATCTTTCATCTCAGGGAAAAGCCCTTCATAGTCCATAAGCCCGATTTTCTTTTTCAGCTCCTCAATCCTTTCCGGACTGACTACGGGTTTGATGCTTTCATCTCTCTCATAATGCACGTCCGCCAGAATTGAGCCAAGAGCATCCTCTTTGATCTGAGGTATAATTTGTCTGCCTTCGTAATCGTCCCTATGAGCGAACTGGTAACCTGCAACAATCACTTTCATGCCTAGTTCTTCGAAAAGGTTCTCATAATGGTGACTCCTGGAGCCTCCTGAATAGATAAAGGCTGTTTTGCCCTGGAGTTTCTGTCTGTACTTCTCGATTTCGTCCTTATACTTTGCTTTTTCTTCGGCAATGGTTTCTTCAGTTTTCCTTGTAAGTTCTGGATCGTCAAAATACTCTGCCATCTTTCGAAGGGATTTTTCAGTACCTTTTGTACCGATGTAATTGACCTTCAGCCAGGGAAGTCCGTATTTTTCTTCCATCATGCGGTTCGTGTAGTTGATAGAACGATGGCACAACAGGATACTGAGCTTTGCTCTGTGAGCCTGTGCAATTTTATGGAATGAACCATCTCCGGTGAAGGTCGAGACAATTCTGTATCCTATTTTTTCAAGGATTGGCTTTATTTCCCAGAAGTCTCCTCCTATATTGTACTCTCCGAAAACATTGATATCAAATGGGGTTGGATTTTCAAGCTCCTCGGTTCCGATCAGGTTTTCCATCAGGACATTGCTTGCAATGTGGTGTCCTGCTGACTGACTAACTCCTTTATACCCCTCACATCTGGAAGGAACAACCTTGATTCCATACTGTTTTTCAGCTTCCCTTCCAACGGCTTCGATATCGTCTCCGATAAGCCCTACAGGGCAGGTTGCAGAGATGCTTATTGCTTCAGGTTTGAAGATCTTTACAACCTCGTCAATGGCTTTTTTCAGTTTTTTTTCACCGCCAAAAACGATATCAGTTTCCTTCATGTCCGTGCATACGCAGTAGTTGCTGAAGTTATCTTCGCCTTCTTCTGCTTTCGCAAGGTTTCGTCTGGTTCCCCAGGTAAAGTATGCACAGCCTATAGGACCGTGGACGATGTGTACCATATCCTTGATCGGCCCGAAAACTACACCTTTCGAACCCGCAAAGGCACATCCACGGTTTGTAAGGATACCTGGAATTACTTTTTCATCGGCATCGATATGCTGTTCAGTGGAACAGTCCCTGACAACTATGTGCTTTCTTCTATTCCTTGCAGCCTTTTCCGGGAGCACTTTTAACATTTCGTCGACAAGTTTCTGTTTGTCTTCAATTCCTGAATCTATTTCTGCTCCCATTACATCAACTCCTTATTTACGGTCGCCTCTCCGCTTTCTCCAGTTCGGATGCGGATTGCTTCGGTAACATTTGACACGAAAATCTTTCCGTCTCCTACATTTCCGGTCTGATTAACTTCTATGATTTTCTGGACTACTTCGTTTACGTTTTCGTCATCTACAACAATAGTGAACATGCGTTTTGGAATGAAACGAATACAGGTTTCAGCTTCCTTTTCCGGGTCTGGCAGAGGTGGATTAAATTCAAAGCAGAGCCCTCTTTGTTTCCCGCGGCCCATAACCCTTCTTACAGTAAACGAAGGAAAGCCGCATTCAAGCAGGACATCCTTAGTTTTCTGGACTTTATTCATCCTGATAATCGCAGTAATCTCTTTCATTGGATTTTCCTCCGAAAATCCGGCTTTAGAGTCCTGGTTTTCCAGTCCTTATGGTATAGGCTTCTTCCACAGGGTTTACGAAGATTCTACCGTCTCCGAATTTTCCGGTTCTGGCGGACTCCATTATGGTCTTTATAGCCTTGTCCTTATGTTCGTCTTCTACCACAAGCATGAGCATGGTCTTCTGCAGTTCATCGTAGTTGATGTCTGCTATATGGATCCCTTTCTGCTTTCCTCTTCCGAAGACTTCCATTTTTGTAAGGGAAATGCAGCCCTCTTTTTCGAGGCTCTCGATAACTTTATTTTCCATGCCCGGTCTGATGATTGCACGTATCATCTGCATAATTTTTAACTCCTATTCACTTAACAATTGTAATTTTATAGTTCCGAACTCAACCATCAGAGCTCAACAATTCCGAATTCAACCATCATTGCTTCCAGCTCTTCCATCGGAAGCGGAGTCGGAACAACAAGTTTGTTGTTATTCTGGACATTTTCGGCAAGAGTCAGGTATTCTTTTGCCTGGTCGGATTCGGGGTCGAAGTCGATTACAGTTTTCCTGTTGATTTCTGCTCTCTGGACAATATTGTCCCTGGGCACGAAGTGGATTAAGTGACTTCCTAGTTTCTGTGCGAAAGCTTCGAGGAGTTCACGCTCTCCATCCACCTTCCTGCTGTTACAGATGATACCCCCCAGACGGGCTCCACCCTTGGCAAACTTAGCAAGTCCTTTACAGATGTTATTTGCAGCATAGATAGCCATCAGTTCTCCACTGGCAACTATGTAAATCTCTTTGGCTTTTCCTTCTCGGATAGGCATTGCAAATCCACCGCATACGACGTCACCAAGTACGTCATAGAACACGTAGTCAAGGTCCTCGGTATATGCTCCAAGGTTTTCGAGCAGTCCTATTGAAGTGATAATTCCCCTGCCTGCACATCCTACACCCGGTTCAGGCCCTCCAGATTCCACACACTTTATACCGCCAAAGCCCGGCTGCAAGACAGTCTCAAGATCAACTCCTTCATCCCCTTCACTCCTCAGAGTATCAAGTACAGTCTTCTGGTTCAGACCACCAAGCAGCATTCTTGTTGAGTCTGCTTTCGGGTCACATCCTACAAGTAAAATTTTGTTGCCCATGGTCGAAAGGGCCGCAGTAAGATTTTGCGTGGTGGTGGATTTTCCAATTCCACCTTTTCCGTAAATTGCTATCTGTCTCATCTTTTCCTTGCTCCTTAACTATTTCTTCGGCACAGGAAGCCGGTAACCGTTGTACTATGTAATTGTATATATAACTTCCTGTTCATTGAAAGATACGGTATCAATAATTGACTTTGTTTGCGAGCTTTGGGAAAGGGTTAATAAACAATTTCCTGTAAATTGAGAGCTGAAACTAATAACAGGAAGACTATTTCATGATTCCCGAAGCTTCTTATGATGTACTCGTTGTTGGCGCAGGTCCTGCAGGTTCTACAGCCGCCATGTACGCTGCAGAGAATGGCGCCTCGGTGCTTCTTCTTGATAAAAAAAAAGAGATCGGCAGTCCTATTCAGTGTGCTGGCTTCCTTCCTGATGCTTCGGAAGTCCAGGCCCTGCTCCATGAGGCCAGGCTTCCGGATACACTGAAAACCTACCCTGAATCTTGTGTGCTGCAGAGGACTGATACTCAGCGTATTATCACTCCAAACTGCAATATAAAAGAGTTCGCTGTCAGGGGAACAGTCCTTGACCGACTCAGGTATGACCAGTTCCTTGCCGAGCAGGCAGCAAGAGCAGGAGCTGAACTGATGGTCAAAACCCGCGTAACGAAAATTGAGGGAACAACTGTTGAAACATCAGGAGCCTTTGGGAAATATACAATTAAAGCAAAAGCGATTATCGGAGCTGATGGTCCCAATTCCCTTGTAGCAAAATCAAAAGGGCTTGCCCTTAAGCCAGAATCAAGGGAAATCTCGGTTGCTCTCGAATACCAGGTCAGGAATGTGGATATTGATCCTTCTTGCCTGGAAATGTATTTTGGAAAGGATTTTGTGCCTGGCGGCTATGCATGGATTTTTCCCGAAGGCCAGGACCGGGCAAATGTAGGAATCGGAATTCGAAGCGGTATGGCTGAGAAAGGGATCTCTGCAAAAGAATACCTGCACCGTTTTATGCTGAATCACCCGCTTGCAGGACCAAAATTGAAGAACTGCATAATTATGAACGTTATTGCAGGCATTATCCCTGTAAATGGCGCTCCGGAAAAAACTGCAACTGAAAACACGCTGATTGTAGGGGATGCAGCAGGCCAGGTTTTTGCTACAAACGGAGGTGGAATTCCTCCTGCAATGATTGCCGGAAAAGTAGCAGGAGAAACTGCAGCCGAATTTATAGCAGGAAAATGCAAGCTTGAAGAATACGACCACCGCTGGCGAGCCCAATTTGGAAAAGCACTTGAGACTTCGGTGCAGGCAAGACAGCTCATGGATGGAATTATGAGGTCTGATACTCTAATGAATGCAGCTTTCAAACTTATTTCTTCTGAACAGATGAAAGTCATGCAATGCGGGAAACTTCCGGGACCCGTAAAACTTGGACTCCAGGCATTGAACCGGAGAAAGAAGTAACTGGGATGGAAATACCGAGAAGAATAAGCTATACGAAAAATCAGAGAAAATAAGATAGATGCACAAAAGAAAGAGAAAAATTGATACGCAAAATGGGAAAAGAACGATAAGTACACAAAAGAAAGGAATAATTAAAGTTTAAGTCTCCTACTTTACGTTTCTGCTTCTTCTACAATGGATTTTTCTCTCTGATCTTCGGCTTTTGTTTTGGATACCCCCATCTTTCTTAGTTCGGTTTCTGCGTCTTCTTTATTGTACTTTGCTTCCGGATAGACAGGCCTGATCTCAAGGGCTTTGTCAAAGGAGGCAATGGCTTCTTCATACCGTCTGAGAATTACAAATTCAAGCCCTCTGAGGTTCCACACTCCTGCAAAATCAGGTTTTAGCTTAAGAACCTTATCGAAATACTCAATCTTTTTCTCTGGATCGGTTTCACTGGTCGCAAGCCTATACCACTCCTCTGCAGTTTTGCCCTCAATTTTCTTTTTGAATAAGCTGTCAAGAAATCCCAATAGTATCACTCCCATTTAGAAGATTGTTTCAGGATGTAGAAATAGATGATTCTTCTTTTAGCAGGAGTAGCAAAAAGGAAGGGAAAAAAGGAAAGAAAAGTAAAAGAAAGGAAAGGAAAGTAAATCAAAACCGGGAACAAAAATAATATGATATACATAAGAATATCAAATCAAAATATCGAATGTCAAACTGAGATAAGATGTAAAATTGAGATAAAGATGTAAAATTGAGATAAAGATGTCAGATTAAAACAGAAACTGTTAAAACATTGAAAATAATATTTAGAATGCAGAATATTAATAAGTTAAAATAGGTTAAGCTGTTTAAAAAAGAAAAAATTTAGAAGCTTACTGTGAAAGCATCTGCGTTTCATTAAGTAAGCTTCCAAAGTCGGAAGTAATCATCACTTTTGTGATGTTTCCTGAGGTAGTTACATTGTAGGCTACTCCGCGTTCGGTGGAGTTTGCCTGCATAGCATTGATCTTTTGAGTAAAGTTGGACTCAGGATTGAGGTAAAGTGAAGTCTGCCTGTAACTGCCGTCATCCAGTTTCCTGAGGTCCGTGTAGAACTGATCGGCCGGAATAGTGGAGTTATTTGTTTTCATGGCCAATTCCTGGTAGAGGCTTCCTTCAGGACTCACCTGGTTCACGAGATTATTGTATTCAGTTGAAGCAGTTGCATTTCCTTCCAGTATGTCAATTACGTCCTGTACGCTCTGGCGAGAGCCAAGGATTACAGGGTTACCGACAACATTCCAAATGTCATAAGTATTGTTTGTCCTTGCAAGGAGACTATAGTTATCGTACTGGACTGCTCCCCAGGGCATTAAGATTTTCTGCTCCGGAATCTGATGGAGTTCGAACCCGTTACCATCAGCATAACGCGCCCCATAACGTTTGGTTACGTCTGCCCCATATAGAGAGTACATCATTGTTTCGTTCCCAAAGACCTGTTCAAATGGAGTTCCTTTCGTTTTCTGCAGGTCTACATATGAGGCACTTACTACCCCTTCAGGGGACAGATTTAGTCCGTCGGCAATGGAGTTGAATTCATGGTGGACCTGCCTGCCAGGAATTTGAGAAAAAGCGATCGTATCATTTCCTTCTACATTTCCGGGAGAAGAAACATTATCACTCTTATCTTTGTTTGAGTTATTACCTGAAAAGAAGATCGCACCGGCTGACAAAAGCATTGTTAATGCCAAAAAAACAGCCAGGTATCTCTGGTTTTTTGTTGATGGGTCCTTTTGTTTCATCAATGAAACCTCATTACATAAAGTTAATTTTTCTGACAGTAGAGATCATGCACCTGATATCTAAACATATTGCCTTAAACATTTGACAGTAGAGATCATGCACCTGATATCTAAACATATTGCCTTAAAGATTCTGACAGTAGAAATCACACACTTGATATCTAAACATATCGGCTTAAACATTTGATGACAGTAGAAATCATACATATGATATCTAAACATGTTGCTTTAAACATTCTGACAGTAGAAATCACGCACTTGATATCTAAACATATCAGCTTAAACATACCGGTTTGATATTTATTAAGATAAGAACTTTTCTGATATTCTTTTTAATAAACCGAGTATAGGATCTTAGACAGGGAATCACGTTAAAACTGGAGTTTACCATAACAGACATATTGCCTTTTTCACTCAAGAGTGAGGATTTTGAGCATGTTTGTGCCTCCGGGTTTTCCTGAAGAAGGTCCCTGAGTGAGAACAACAATGTCTCCACTTTTTACAAATCCCATTTCTTTGGCTTTCTCAGTAGTCTCTTTTTCCCAGCTTTCAATATTTTCATTTACAACAACGGGATAAACGCCATAGGATAAAGAGAGGAAGCTGCAAGTTCTCGGGACACGGGTAAAAGCAAGGATCCAGGTTTCAGGCTTGAAGCGCGAAATCCTGCGAGGAGTTGCTCCGCTTCGAGTTGGGGTCAGTACGGCTGCAACCGGCAATTTTTGCAGGGCTTCATGCACCTGAAGAGGTATTACCTCGTCAACTGACATTTCTTTTGCAGCTATGCCCTTAATAATAGTGTCAAGTCCCCATTTTGTCCTGGAACGCCATTCTTCTGTAGTTTTTGCAATCTTTGCCATCATTTCGACAGCTTCCACAGGATAATTGCCAACTGCCGTCTCTTCCGAAAGCATAACTGCATCCGTGCCATCGAGTATTGCATTAGCAACATCAGTTGCCTCTGCGCGGGTAGGTCTTATATTGTCAGTCATTGAAGCCAGCATTTGAGTGGCTGTAATTACCGGAATTCCAAGAAGCTTTGCACTTTGGATAAGTTCCTTCTGGACTGAAGGAACTTCCTGGATAGGAATTTCTACCCCGAGGTCTCCTCTGGCAACCATGAGAGCATCGGTTTCTCTTAGAATTTCCTGAATATTCTCTACAGCCTGCCTGCGCTCAATTTTAGCAACAATATATACGGACTTTCCTCTAGCTGCAACAAAATTCCGGACCTTACGAATATCTTCCACACTTTCTATGAAAGAAATGCTGAAAGTGTCAACTCCCTCACTCAGGGCAAACTCAAGAATTTTAAGATCCTTTCCAGTTATAGGATCAACTAAGATCTTTGTCCCTGGTAGATTTAACCCTTTATGAGAATAGAGCTGCCCTCCGATAAGAACTTCACAAAGAACATCTTTTCCCGAGATTTCCAGGCAGCGAAGCTGGATAAAACCATCACTTAAGTAAATAAGGCTCCCTGGAACCACACTTTCCGGAAGCTGCTTGTAGCTAACAGAAATGCGTGTCTCATTTCCGAGAATCTCTTCAACAGTAAGGGTTACAGGATTTCCTTTATGGAGTAAGATAGGTTCTTTTTCCAGTTTGCCTATACGGATCTTCGGGCCTGGAAGGTCAGCGAGAATTGCAACTGTTCTGTCAAGCTCTTCTGCAACTTTACGAACTCTCCGAATTACTTCGCTATGGCTTTGGAAGCTCCCGTGAGAAAAATTGATCCTTGCAACATTCATGCCAGCAAGCACGAGTTCCCTGATAACTTCCTCGGAAGAGGAAGCAGGGCCTATGGTGCAGACAATCTTTGTTTTATGGTCCGGAATTTGCATATTTTCACGGCCTTTTGTGTTCAACCTTTATGAAGGCTGCCTTTATAGTTCGTACTGGATTTCTGCAGGCTTTTCTGGAGACTTTATTATTTACCCTTATAGATCTTAAGGGCATCCTCGACGCTTGAATCTTCAACCGTTATTGCATATACAGCATTGCACATGCGGACAGCCTCATCAAGAGGCTTCTGGTGAATGTTTCTTCCGGTTGCATTTCCCTGCGCTCCGGAAATATGAATCTGGTCATAGAGCTTTTTCAGGAAGGTTTCAGCTTCGTCGCTTGTACCACCTGCACAAACTACTCTTGTACGCCCTGCGGCTCTGATAGCTTCCTTAAAGATCTCGGCAGACTTTTCCCCTTCTTTTTTCGGATAATTGACCTTTACAAAGTCCGTACCAAGGCAGGCTCCGACTCCTGTTGCTCCTGCAATCAAATGTGGGTCCTTTTCGTCTTTCACAGCTTCACCGCGTGGGTAAATCCAGAGTACGGACAGCATGCCATGCTGGTGAGCATCGTAAATTACCTGAGCAGCCTGAACAAGCATTTCAGCTTCGAATTCGCTGCCAAGATAGATTGTATATCCTACACCAACAATCTTAAGCCCGCTGTTTTCCTTAAACTCAACGACCTGGTCAACGTCATACCAGAGGTTGCTAAAAGGATCAGCCTGCGTTGTCTCGACAAGATTGGTTTTGGAGTTTACCTTTACAAGATACGGTACATCCCTGTAGTCCATGCCATAACGGGCAATAAGCCCGAGCTGAGTTGCAAAAATTCCGATTTTTGCCTGGGATGCTATCCTGAAAAGGTGTTCTGGATCAGCATCATCTTCAGGTACTCCTTCTCCGTAAAAATCATCATTAAGATGCTCTACCTTCTGGTCGCCTGCAAAAAGCATTAGCCTGCCGGTTCCCCGGGTCATCTCCATATAATTGTTCACGTACGTTTCACGCATTGCTTTTGGGACATCCAGAGGTACGATTACATCCTCTTTATTAATCGAAATCATGTGTATAAACCTCAGTTTTATTGAATAGTAGTTAGTTGGATGATAGTAATACTGTTAAACTGTATTTATGTATTATCTATAATTTTATTATCTATAATTCTTCTTACTACCTTATCCCGTTCTGGAAATTTATAAATTTTTCCACTGAGTGTTGATAAATCATTCAGGAATCAAATTTGTTAACATTTCCCTGAAACCTCTGACTCTTCAGGTGATTTAAAAAATAAATTAGACAAAATATAGACTCAGAAATTTAAAAATTTAATTAATGGATAAACTAGATAAGATGAACTCTAAGAGAATTTAGAAAAAACAAATTTAAAGCAAGTTCAGAGAAAAAACAAACTCTAAAGCAAGTTCAGATGATATAGACAAAAGGGAGCAGGCTAAGTAAAACCGAGAGCAGGCTCAAGTAGAATAAATTTAAAAATTTCACATTTAAAGGAAAAAGTAACCAAAAGATAGAATTATTGAAGAAATTAAAGACACAAAAGATTTACGCCGCTTGCAGGGCTCGAACCTACGACATTCTGGTTAACAGCCAGACACTCTACCAACTGAGTTAAAGCGGCTTTTCGATAGTAGAAAAATTATGCTTTTTACCCTAAAATCTTCTTATACAAGAGATTCTTTGGATATAAAGTTTATGGGCCTGACCGGATTTGAACCGGTGACCGCTCGGTTATGAGCCGAGCGCTCTAACCTGACTGAGCTACAGGCCCTTATTGATTTTTATCATACTATTAGTAGCTAATAGTATGGAGA
>Ga0074193_1002763_pt1 | contig 14813 bp, 16 predicted proteins | sample EPASupsiteHSE605_FD_64523 | JGI IMG/M metagenome (GOLD analysis project Ga0074193, IMG submission 64523) | Bioremediated contaminated groundwater from EPA Superfund site, New Mexico - Sample HSE6-05 | ecosystem: Environmental > Aquatic > Deep subsurface > Groundwater > Contaminated ... | reverse complement strand
ATCCTCGATAATCCCTGAGGAGAGTTCCTTGGCAGAGACTGTCCGGAGTATCAGTTTTCCTTCTTTGTTAAAACCAATCAGATTCGCACCTTTAGCCGCGTTCAGATTTTCATGGATGAGCTGCCCGTCCCTGACGGTGATCCCATCCGGATAAGCGCCGTTCCCTTGCGAATTCGGATCATAAAAGCCGCCGGCATTCATACCGGCTATTGCGCCCTCCGCAGTGACCAGTTCCGATAAGCGCTGTCCGGCTATGCCAATCTCTTTGGTAACGGCAACTTCGATCTGAAGAGGGTCACGCACAAGCATGACAATGCCTTTAAAATATTTGCCTTCAATATTTTCTATCCTGATCCCGTTTTCTTCATCGTCAATCTTATGGTCAATATGCTGAATGACAGGTTCCACGGTAACTGACGTATTTCCGTATTTCTGGGTAATTTCAGCAATTTTTTGATCCGATAAAAAAAAATCCGCTACCTGAGGATGGCGGGACGTCAGAATCGTTCCGACCGTAACATACGTCAACGAATGAAAAGGACCATAAAAGACAATGAAAGGCCCTAAGAGGATGAACAACAGCATATTCCCAACGATGAACCGGATCAGAAATTGTTTTTTTGTTATCAAGGTCTCCACGTTCCTTTTACGACTTCGGCAGCGATTGCCCGAATTGTTTTTCTTGAGGTCATCGCTTCTGTTCGAATCGAGGCATAGGCTGTTTCTTCATCCATCCCGCCTGCAATCAGGATTAAAATCGCCTGATATACCAGTTTTCTTGTTTTAAGCTCGTCATTTAATTTATTCATTTCTTTGCGCTGTTCTATTTCTCTGTTAAACCGGTGTTCAGCCTGGGCAATCCCGGAGACGACATCTATCGCTCTGAGCGGAGCCGTCATGATATGGTGGACATTGGTTTTCAGCGCAAAATCCAGGTTCACATAATCCTTTTGATCAAGCACGAAAATAACCGGACAAATATTGGCATGAACGAGATTCTGAACGAGATCAAGCGGGGAAATCCCCTGGATATCCCCTCCGCAGATGATCAGATCAGGCTCAACCCGCTGCGCCATGCGCAGAGCCTCTATACCACTGTCAGTCCTCGCGATCGCCTGATAATTGGCCAAAGGCAGGACGGCATTCAATTCATTGATTTGTTTTTCCTGGCTAATCAGTATGGCTCTTTTCATTTAGTCCCTTTACTCCATCAAGAAATCGATCAACAGTTCTATTATACTATTTGGCAAAGCAAAAAAATAAGTGCTTTCGTACCAAGAATTTTTTGATTAAAAGGTACCAGACACTTAATGATACTATATTTATAAGGTTCTAAGCAATGATTTTTCCTTACACTCCGTTTTACTACGGTTACATGGTTCTATAAAGTCAGGAGTTTATCGACGAATCGACATTGAAAACCACCCTGGCTTCCGTATTTTGAGACGCACCGCCTTCGAGATTGGCTTTGATCGCCAGTACCATCTCATGCTGGCCTGCCGTCGCACTCTTGCCGGTTGCATCACCTAAGGCTTCAATATTTTCAAAGGCTATTTTAGCTGTTGCTCCGGGTTCCAGTGTCGGTATAATCCCTTCCTTGCTGACCTGCTTATTTTTATCTTCCAGGGACTGAATGGTCAGGACAACCGGCACATTGGTCATCGTGTTTTCAGTCATATTTTGAATGATCGCAGAGACTTTAAAATGACTTGCCGGTAGAATCTGAACTCCCTTAAATATTTCCTCTCCGTAAGTGATGTCCCGGATGACAATCTGAGGATCAAAATCAATACTTACAATTTTAATCTCAGGTTCTGTTTGTTCCGGAGTGGAAACGATCTCCGTATTTCCGATCAAGCTGCCCATAAGGCCAATAAGAGCAACCAATATGACCAGTCCTCCGACAAACAAATACTTTCTCTTAATAATAAAGAATTTAGCCAAGTGTCTGCACCTCCATAAAACCATTTCTAATAGAAAACCTATGCATGCTTTTCATGGACATGCATAGGTTTATACCCAAAAAATCCTTATGATTTGAGGAATTTCGCCTTAAGCAGACAGCTTAGGAAAATATCTTAGCGTTTTTTCTGTTTGGACGCTTATTTTTTATCCTTTTTTAATCCTTCCCGTTTTAAATAATTCTGCATCCGGATGTCCTGCGGTGCAGACAAGCGGAAAATCCTGCACATCTGAAGAAGCCGGGAGCAGGTTCGTTCTCCCAGGTAATGATCGATCTCATCAAAATCAAGATTGGTCGTAATGACAGTCGGCAGCTGCTCGTTCATACGGTAATTCAAGATGGAGTAGATCCGGTTGCGGGACCATTCGGTATAATTATGCGCACCCAGGTCATCGAGAATCAAAATCGGTACGGTTCTGGCAATATCCAGCAAGTCGTATTCCGTATTTTCACTTTTATTGCTGAATGTAGCGCGCAGTTCATCCAAAAGGTCCGGGACAATCAAAAAGAGCAGCTTGTGATTATTTTCCAGAATCTCATTCGCGATGGAAGCTGCCAGAAACGTTTTGCCGCTTCCGACGGAGCCCGTGAAGAGCAACCCGACTTCATGGGAATTTGTCCGGACGTTTTTGACAAACTCCCTGGCGGCCCTCAGTGCTTTTTGGGCATTCAGGTAATCTTCCTGATCCTGCTGGGTGTTCCGATAGTATTCGAGGCTGAATTTTTCAAAACGACAGTTCATCAGTTCCCTGGACAAACGTGCATATTTAAAGCTGTTTACAATCCTCTTTTTCTCCATACACGAACAGGGTACCGCAGTATCCCCGTTCAGGATGATTCCCCTGTCTCCGCAGAGCGGGCAGACAGCACCGGCTTCAATATTTGTTTCGTGCTGAACAGTCGACTGAATCTTTATCTCCGATTTATTCCGATTTGTTTTATCCGAATCCGTTGCAGTCTGGGTTGCAGTCCGGTCTTCCATGTTCGTGTTTTCCTGATTCGGCAGCAGTCTCTCAATGATACGATCTGTTCTTTCCAGATGAGATCCCTCCTCTGACAACAATTTAGTTACCCTTCAATGATGTCTATCTACCTATATTTCAAATACCATTTTAACATGAGAGAAAATGTTCTTAAAATAAGCCCTAACATGCTTGTTATTAGTCTGCGTGCCACAGTTCCGCGACGAGCGAAGCCTGGATGGCGTAGCGCGGCCTTTTGACGGCCACGGATGGCCTAATGTCGCGATGCCATGGATGGCAAGGAGCGACGCGTCACGGAAGACACAACGGCCGAAAGCGGTATTGTGGCACGCAGACTTGCCCTAACAAATTTGTATAATCATTCTCAGAACGTGCTACTAGAGATAAATATTATCATATTTGCTTTTGATTTTTGGTGAGCCTTTCAACGGTTTGTCATTTTTTTTATTTTGTCTGGACTGGAAATTCTGATCCTCAGCCTCGACTTCCAGACGCGTTTTGATCCCTTTCTTCTCCCACTCTCTTAAAATAGAATCGAGATAGCGGAAACTCCGAATCCCGGCGCCAACGCCTCTTCGTAAAGCCTCAATAATCAGTTCTTCGGAATACGAGGCCATCAGCCATTTTTCAATATGTTCACACTCCAGACCGGTTAACGGCCTCCCTAACTCCTGTTCAAACAGCGAAGTCAGCTTAGCCTGAGAAAGGTCCGGCATATTCTCTATATTCATTTTGCCATTACGTTCACTGCCTGAAGACATCTGCTTAAACTCATTGATTCCCCATAATTCCAATAACTGATCGATCAGCCCGCTGAAATCATATTCACGATTGGTGCCGTTTTTCGCTTTGCGGCTATTGACAGAAAGCAGTCCTCTGGTCTGGAGATTCTGGATCAGGATTTTGTATTCTTCAACCGAGAGTCCCATTTTCTTGGTGATCTGTTCCTCAATACGATCACTGTTCGTACTTGTCTCAGTCATCATATGAATCATCAGCATCATTTCCTTGTGACCAATTCCAAGTTCCGTATAATGATCAAGAATAAGATTGGGAATCGAAACGGAACCGGAAAATAAAAGAGCTTGACAAAAGCCCCCGTATACCTTGTTTTTTGACATTGCTACCACCTCATACCATTCATTGATGTTAGAAAAAAAATTATTGGCATTATTGCTACTATTCTATATATTACACTATTACTGTCCTAAAATCCTAAAGATTTTAGGAGGAAAAACAATTTTTATGACGACATTTTTTCCATGTATTGGAAGGACTTTTGCGTTTTTTTGCCGTAATACTTAACAGAAAGGTGGTGCAGGATATGGATATCTCCAAAGAACTATTTCAAATTATCAACCAATCCGGTGCTCATCCGGCTCTTGGCTGGAAACACTGTCAGCGGGTCTATCATTTATCCAAAGAATTATCTCAGCATCTCAACCTGAATGATGAAGTACTTTATATTTCTGCAATGCTTCACGATACCGGAAAGTACCCGATGTACGCGCTTCCCAACGTCGATCATACCCTCAGATCAAAAGGTGTCGCGATGAACCTGTTGAAGAGCTATCACTTTGAGCAGGAAAAACTGGCAAAAATTCTGGACGCCATTGAATGCCACATGTATTATTCCGAGCCGGGCAACAGTGACGAGGCTATTTATTTAAGGGACGCCAATATCCTTGATAATCTCGGAAACATCGGATTAATGAAACTGCTAAGCCTTGTCGGACAGGACGAGCTGATCCCGAGTCCCGATGAGGCTTTAATGCGAGCGCAGACCTTTGCCGAAGCACTGCCCAAGAAAGTATACTCCAAGACCGGCAGGAGAATCGCTGTAAAACGGCGCGAAGAGATCATGCGTTTTCTGTCTGGGATTAAGCGTCAGACCTCGGAGTATGCCTGGATCTGATTCGTTTTACCGTTTCATTCTTGTTTTTAAAAGATCGGAAATGCTCTCAAAGGTATCAATCAGGTTTTCATAGTCTTTGCGCTCATTGCTCCTATCAATGAATAATTTCAGGTCTTTGCGGAGTTTGGTATAGGCCCTGTTTGCTTCGGAAAGCAGAACTTTTCTCCGGCGTTTGAAGGTTCTTCCCCCTGATCCTTCTTCTGAAGATCTTTGCTTAACAGATTTTGACGGATGTGACTGCCATTCCTGAGGTGCAGGATAACCCATCCTATCTTCAATTTCCTTTAGCCAGGGCTTGGAAGGTTTCAGACGCTTGATTTCGCCGTCCGCTATCTCCAGACATTCACCCAGTTCCGGAATGATTGGAGCAATCCCAAATTTTTGCTGGACCAGAGATGAAAACGCCTGAATCGCATCATCTTCGCCATGGACCAGGATGAGATGATCTGCGTTGCCGCCGGCGGCTTTAAGCCAGGCCAGCAATTCATTCTGGTCCGCATGCGCTGAAAAACCTTGGAACGCAACGATTTCGGCGTTGACCGCGACTTTCTCTCCATGGATAGTCACTTCTTTGGCACCGTCAGTTAAAAACCGGCCAAGTGTCCCTTGGGCCTGATAACCGACAAAGATGACCGTGGCATCGTACCGCCACAGATTATGTTTCAAATGATGCTTGATTCTTCCGGCATCAGCCATCCCGCTAGCCGAAATGATAATCGCGCCGCCCTGTATCGCATTCAGCCGGATCGAATCCTCCGCGGTTTCACTCAAGTGAAGATTCGGCATGGCAAACGGGCTTTGGCCCGCCTCCAGCAGCTGCTTGGTTTCCTGATCAAAATTCCGGGTATTCCGCCCAAATATTCTCGTCGCTGCAACAGCCAGCGGACTATCGATGTAAATCGGCATTACCGGAATTTTTTTGTCATCTTGAAGTTTGCGCAGGTAGTACAAAAGGTCCTGTGTCCGATTTATGGCAAAAGCCGGAATGATAATATTGCCGCCTTTTTGGTGGGCATTATTGATGACCCTGGCCAGGTTTTCCATTCGATTGGTTTTATCCGGATGAATCCGGTTGCCGTAGGTTGTTTCCATCACAATCATACAGGCATCTCGTATGCCATCAGGATTCTTAAGCATACATGCTTCTTTAATCCCTTCGGGATCTTCGATATAAGGCTGACCGGAAGTCCCGATATCTCCGGAAAATGCAATGGTTTTCGTCGTGTTGTTTTCTTTGGCGCTGACAATGACATGGGCCGAACCCAAGATATGCCCGGCATCGACAAACTGAAAGGACAGCGATTGCGAGATCGCGGTCTTTTGATTATAGGCCGCCTCGACAAAGTGCTTTTGCGCATTCACCGCATCTTCAACCGTGTAAATCGGTTCAATTAATGGAACATCCGTCCTGCTGTGCTTGCGATTTTTTCTGGTGACCTCCATTTCCTGGATGTGCCCGCTGTCCGGCAGCATCACAGAACATAGTTCTATGGTTTCCGTCGTCGCATAGATCGGCCCGCTGAAACCTTTTTTGATGAGCTTCGGAATAAGCCCGGAATGGTCAATATGGGCGTGCGTCAAAATCACAGCGTCAAGAAGGTTGGGATCAAACGGAAACGCGCCATAATTCAGTTCTTTCATAATCCTGGAACCCTGAAACATGCCACAGTCAATCAGGATTCTGGTATCTGCTGATTCCAGTAAATAACAAGACCCCGTCACAGTCTGACTGGCACCATAAAAACAAAGCTTCATTCGTATTCCCTTCTGCAGCCTTGTGAAGCCACAAAAAATTTATTCCAGTGTAATGAGTTTCGTCTTCACTGCTTTCAAAGCAGCCTGGGTGCGGTCTTCAACCTCTAGCTTTCTAAAAATACTGGAAAGATGATTTTTGACTGTTTTTTCACTTATAAACAGAGTTAAGCCAATATCTTTGTTTGACGAGCCTTTGACCACATAGGTAAGTATCTCCATTTCCCTGTTGCTTAATCCAAAATGATCTTTTGGACTGTTCGGATTGGAAAGTTGGCCAAGCAGTTTGCCGGTTACCGACGGGGACAAAATGGGTTCTCCAGCATATACTTTGCGGATGGAATCAACCAGGGCTTTCGGAATGACGTCTTTCAGCAGGTATCCAGCTACTCCGAGCTGTAATACCTGGAACACTTTTTCATCCGAGTCATCGACAGTAAGAATTAGAATCCCAATGTTCGGGAATTCCCTTCTGATGACTTTACAGGCTTCAAGACCATTTACCCCAGGCATATTCAAATCCATCAGCAGAACATCAAACGGCGTCTTCCTCGCCATATTAATTGCCCCTTGACCATCTCCGACTTCGGATACAACCTGAATGCCTTCTTCAAATTCCAGAATTCTTCGTAATCCTTCCCTGAGAAGCGGGTGATCATCGGCAATTACAACCCTTATCATTTTGATCCTTTCCTCCTTTATTCAGAATATGGAATGTTAAACATAACAACAGTACCCTTGCCCGGTTCTGATTGAATCGATAATTGTCCGGAGTAAGCCTGAATTCGCTCATTAATTCCAATCAAGCCGAAATGGGCACCGGAATTATCCAAGCCATTGCTGATATCAAATCCTTTACCATCATCGATAATCTGACCCACAATCCTGTCATCCTGAAAATTCAAATGAACCCTGCACTTCGGGGATTCCGCATGTTTGGCCACATTGGTCATCCCTTCCTGAACCAGTCGGAAAAGGGCTACTTCTACGGAGGAATCAAGCTCCCTTTCTTGTCCTTCCACGATAAGTTCACAGGTCAGCCCATACGTTTTTTCAAAATTTTTCATATAATGATTGATGGTATCAACAATTCCCGCCCCATTTAAAGGAATTGGCCTGAGTCCGAAAATGATTCTGCGGATATCCTTCAGATTATCCCTGACCAGCATATTCAGTTCTTTCAATTCTTTTTTCACTTGACGGTGATCAAGTTCCAGAAGCTTCTCCGCTATTTCCAGACGCAGAACAATGTTGGCCAGACTCTGGGCGGGACCGTCGTGAACTTCACGGGCGACCCTCAGGCGTTCTTCCTCCTGGGCCTTGATAATCTGAAAAGCGGTTTCTTTTCTCTGGTCACTGCTATAGAACTGACTGATCTCACTGATTCCTTCTTTTAAAAGCCGCAGGGCAAGACTGACCTGGTTCATCAGGTCCTCAGCCTTAATCACTGTGATATCCAAATTTTTTAACGTTCTTTCGATTTCATCCCTGCGGGAACGCAGCTGAAGCTCTTTCGCCTGGAGCAGTTGCAGCTCTACCTGTGCATCCTTTGTTTCCGAATACGCTTCGAGCATCTGCTTCTCATTGAACTTATCGAAGTTCTTGTTGACTTCCATCAGCTTCCGACGGAAGCGTTTTTCTTTCATAAACTGGGTATCCACCATCTTGATGGTGTCTTCGATTTCTCTGCGCATAAATTCCAGCTCTTTTTTTAACCGCTGTATTTCGTTGCGGGTCATCTCATAGATGTTGAATATTTCTTCTTTACCGTTCTCAATTGCGTTGAGCGTTGATTCAAAGACAACAGTTAATTTATCCATAGCGTGACTCCTCAATAATCATTTAATGAGTCAATTAATATCTCATTCGACATTTTCTTGATATTTCCTACTTAAGGCGGACAAAAATAAAACTATCCACTGTATTCCGCTAAAAACAAGCGAGTACTTCTTTAATTCGTACTCGCTTTCAATCACACAAAACTATTTTATTAAAATCGACAGCATCATTTTTTCTACCTCGCAGTTTCTAAAAGCTTTACAATTTCCTTAGGCTTTAGAACTTTTCCAAAGGATACCACCTTTTCGTCAATAACTAAGGCTGGCGTGGACATCACACCATAGGCTATGATGTCTTGAATATCGGTAACTTTGATTACTTCGGCAGCAACGCCCGTCTCTTCCAAAGCAACTTTGGTATTTTCAGCAAGGCTAACGCAATTTTTGCAGCCAGATCCTAAAATTTTGATAATCATATTCAATGCTCTCCTTTTACTTGAAAATTCAAATATTATAACCCCTTACATGAGCAAATATCCCAAGGCATTAAATGTATAGCCGATGATAAGAATACCAATGGTTACAATCCCTGCAAATATGACGAGTAGTTTCATTTTTACGACTTTCTTGAGCATGATCAAAGACGGCAGAGAAAGTGCAGTTACAGCCATCATGAAGGATAAAGCAGTTCCCAGACCAACACCCTTGGCCACTAACGCTTCCGCAATCGGCAGCGTACCAAAAATATCTGCATACATCGGGACCCCTACAAAAGTAGCCAACAATACCGAATACCATTTATCCTGACCCAGAAGTAAGGAAATGATATTTTCAGGAATAAAGTTGTGAATCGCAGCACCTATACCGACACCGATTAGAATATATACCCACACTCTTCTGACAATATCACGAACCTGATCTTTAGCCAAATCCAGCCTTTCCCGAGTTGTTAACCGCTCCGGTTCTATTTCCGGCATTTTATTACTGAATACAAACGGTTCTACATACTTTTCCAGCTTTGCTTTGCTAATCACGGTTCCGCCAATTACTGCCAGAATCAGACCAACTATAACGTAGGCAATGGCAATTGTCCAATTAAAGATACTTGCCAGCAAAAGCACCGAAGCCAAATCCACCAGGGGGGATGATATTAAGAACGAAAAAGTAACACCGATGGGAAGCCCCGCACTGGTGAAGCCAATAAAAAGCGGAATGGAAGAACAGGAGCAAAAAGGCGTCACTGTACCGAGTAAAGCGCCTAAAATATTTCCTGAGATACCGTTAAACCTGCCGAGTATTTTTTTAGTTCTTTCCGGCGGGAAATAGCTTTGAACATAGGAAATGAGAAAGATCAGAACGGATAGTAAGATAAATATTTTAAGAACGTCATAGATGAAAAAATGGAGACCGCCTCCCCAGCGATCCTGGATACTAAGCCCCAATACATTCTCAACCAAGAGCTTTACCAAATTAGAAAGCCATTCCATCCTGAGCAATTGGTTGTTTAGCCATTCAAATACCATTTAAGTCACCTTCTTGCTGTTTATTCGTTTAATTCGAATTGTTACTTTTGTTACTTTTAATTTTTGTAACCTTATCTAAGAAGCCGGCAATGACTTCAAGTTTACTTTCATTGATAGAATACCTCATCCAAATGCCGTCCCGCCTGGCATTCACCAGACCGCTTTCACATAAGATCTTCATGTGATAAGAAAGCGTGGATTGGGTTATGTTGAACGCTTCGAGAATTTTACAGGCACATAGTTCCCCGTTGTCCAACATGTCAAATATTTTCAATCTTGTTTCATCGGATAATGCTTTCATCGCTAAAGCATAATCTTGATATTTTTTTTCCACTTCAGCCGCCTCATTCGTATTTTTATATATTGATAAACATCAATATGCTTATATATTATCCAAGACATTGATACTTGTCAATGTCTTGCCTGCTTTTTGAAAAAGCTTCTCTCAACAATTTCAGCACTACCGGGCTTTAAATTCTGGTGTGTGATTTCTTCTTTTCTTATTCATGTTCTCCATTATAACTTAGTTTTTAATTTTCTTGTTTAACTCATTAGGGTCATTATAATTGTCTCTACCGGCCAGCTGGTAAAGACAATTTGCCCTAAGCTACTAATAAATTACAACTTTTCAGATCACGAGCCAGGTGTTAAAACCAATATTATGAATTTATTTGAGCCAGACCGAGGCCGTGCGTATTAATGCCCATTCCTAAACCTTGATTAAGAGGTCATATTTTTCCCAACCCAAAAAAGAAATAGGTTCTGGACTTAACCCCACGAAACAAAAAACTCCCTGAATGATCCTCCGGGTGCTTTCAAAACTTAAAGGTCACGGCGACCTTTTATTTTTCCTCACGCAGACCGAACCGGAATCCGGCTGAATCTGCTTATGACGCCCGGAGAGTACCGCCGTGGTCAGGGCCTGTCAACATTTTTTTGTATGGTGTATTACCTATTTTAATATCTTGAGAGAATATAAAGGGAATTGGATTACTGCGTACCAAGATAGAAAGTAAAAAAGAATTACAAATAATCCCGAGTAACCCCCAAAGTACCGGGAATATGCTTTAACGACTAAACAATAAAGCTATGGGATTAGCATAATAAACAGCTTATCCCATAGCTTCACGTATTCATTAAAAAGATTATATGCCCAGGCATGTCCCAAATTCGCCCCCGGAGGCGATTTTGACAAACCATTGATAGGAGATTTTGCGCACTTGCGACCAATCCATATTAATTACTCAGCTGGTAGTTAATAATAAAAACAGCAAATTTTAATACGATCTGAATTAATGGCTCGTTTCATTAAGAAAAGGCTCTCAAAAAATCAACCGGCATCATTACGGTAAAAAGTTCCTGAATTTCCGGCGTGTGGAAATCCAAATCTCCGGTAACTATGATATCCGGCTGGGCTACTATAGCAGAAGCCAAGATAGGTAAGTCTTTTGGATCTCGTATATACGGAACTGTTACTGTAGAAAGGTCTGATGGAGTATAGGCTGTTTCAAATTCAAGCGTTGTAAGAAATTTATCCCATTTGGGAATTATATTGGGAAATTTACGCTCAATGACATTGGAAATTTCAGTAATAGAGTAGCTACAAATAATCAAGTGATGCTGTTCGATAAGCAGAGTTAGAAGTTTACTGGCAATTGACGATTCTGATAACACAGCAGATATCAGGATATTTGAATCAACAAATACGCGTAAGGCATTATTTTTTCCGCTCATTCCACATTTCCTCCCGAACTACTTCCAGTTCATTGAGAAGGTCTTGTTCGGTAATGCCTTTCTCTTGTGCTTCTGTACTCAGGGCATCTTGTAATTCACGTAAGGCGATTAAGCTGGCCTTGGTAATTACAACTTTGCCGTTATCTTGCAAAAAAGCGACCCTATCGCCTTCGTTTAATTTTAATATATCCCGAATAGGCTTCGGAATCGTGACTTGTCCTTTGGAGCTAATTCTTGATATTTCCATAATAGAACCGCCTTTCTATTCTTTACATCTTTACTTTCTTTACCTCTATTATACTACCGTAATAGGTACATGTGCAATTTACAAGTTTCTCCTTATTCCCTTAAAATTTGTCATTACCGTCTGATATTGATGATTTGGAAATAAGGCAGCAAATAAATTACCGTTTTCCAAATCATCCATGCGGGGTGGGTAAGCTAATAAGACGAAGATTTTTCTTGTAGAAAGTTTCGAAATGAACCTGTAATAAATTGTCTTATACTGGCTGCTCCGGCGATTTGAAGAATAACTCAAATTCGCAACCGGTTGCGAATTTGGGATACCGTCTCCGTGGAGAAGGCAAAAGAAAAATAGATTCCTATGTTCTGAGGCTTCTACACCCACATCATATAATACTTTATTATATGGTTCAGTATAATTACAAGCTAATAAAATACTGATATTTTTCTTACTTTTCCATTTTCCATTCTATTTTTCCCTCCACAGAATAATTCAGTAGCAAGTTTAGTCAAATATCTTTATATGTGATACATCATACCATTCCTTATATATCCTATTTTGTCGTATTTTGTAATATAAAATATTTGTTGACCGGATATTATCCTTGACATGCGTTATGCCATTTGTTATGATTTTATTTGTTCTTCAGAAGAGACATCGGGGCGTGGCGCAGTTTGGTAGCGTGCTTGGTTCGGGACCAAGAGGCCGCAGGTTCGAATCCTGTCGCCCCGACCATTGAAACTCAAAAGAAACTCCGGGTTTATACCCGGAGCTTATTTTTTATATTTATATATTTGACCCACTTTTGAACTTCTTTATTAATTGTCATATTTAGGTTAAATGTTAAAAACTTACTGAACTAAAATAAACTACCTGTGTATTTTATTCCTATATGCAGATACTACAGATAAATAAATAATAAATAAAAAGGAGGGATATTGAATGGCTAAGTATAAACTGCCGGTTAACAAACAAAGTGTTGCCAGCGAGCTTAATGTTAACCTAGGCCCAGACACCTCCGCAAGACAGAATGGCTCTGTTGGGGGCAGTATGGTTAAGAAAACTTTTGAATATATTAACAGTAGAATCTAGTCATCAAGCTAATGAAAAATAATTTACTCCGGGTTTTTGCCCGGAGTAAATTATTATATAACTCAAAATATGACTCAAAACTCTTCCGCAGTACAGACACCATTTTTGATGCTTTCTTTTTTCAGTTCCTGATAGAAATTTGTAAACGTAATTTGCATGTAAGGCATCAGCCAGATATAGCCAAGACAGAACGGGATCGTGGCCAGGATCGCCCAGCCAATGAAGCTGAGCGTAAGCAGGAATAGCTTGCCGCGATAGCCATAGCTGATTTTTTTACTGAGATCAAAGGCCTTTCTGATACCCATATCAGGATTATCAGCATAAATATAAAAGCTCATCATATAGCCGTACGCTTTAACGATCCCTGGAATAATCAGAAGCAGTGACCATAACAGCGTCCACAGCATATACCAGAGATATAGCCCGGCGCAATTAATGGCATTTTTAAATCCAGAAAGGACCACTTCAACATTCGGGTCTTCCGCACGACAGAACTTTAAGGTAAAGGTCACCAGACCAATCATGAGCGGGCCCGCAATTAAAATCGTAATAATCGGACCAACACACGGGATCCAAGAGAGGATAAACACGATTGCAGCATAAATCAGGCAGGCCAGGATTGGCTTCAGCCAGTTCCCGTTTAGCTGGGTGCGGGCCATGGCCCTTAATTCTTTGTTTTCAAGCATTTTCTAGTCCCCTTTCAAAATTATAAATGATGACTCCAGATGAATAATTTCATCTTAACGAAAGAAGCAACAAAATTCAAGCATTTTTGCTATATTTTACCTTATTTTGCATTTTGCTTCTCCTTCTACTTGATCTTATTTCTCTACATGCTAAACTATGATTACTTAAACGCATTTTTGTTTGGAAGGTGACTGCCATGTTAAACGGCAAACGAACCCGAATCCGTCCGCTCGAGATTGATGATCTAGACACCTTGTATGAATGGTATAATGATCACGACTTCTCTTACTGGATCAGCGGCAATTGGCCGCTTGCAACCCTGCTGCGCCGGGAAGATCTGGAGAGCAAACTTTTTGAAGAGGATGCCAACCGCTATGCGATTACGGATTTACAAGGCAGCCTTATCGGTACAATTGGTTTCGATCAGGTCAATATTCCGGCCAGATCGGCCCGCATCTATATCGGAATTGGTCTCCAAGATTACTGGGGAAAAGGTTACGGGACCGATGCGCTGACTGCTTTTATCCGCTACCTGTTTGGCCAGTGGAATTTCCGGAGACTGACCGCTGAGACCTGGGTCAATAACACCAGGGCGCTCTCCTGCTATGAGAAGCTCGGCTTCATTACCGAAGGCAGGCTGCGTGAAGCCTATTATGTGGAAGGGCAATATTTTGACGCAATCATTTTAGGTTTATTAAAAAAAGATTATGCCGAGGTCGTCCGCCTTTAGACTCTCTTGATCTCTGTGCAAAATGGTTGCATTCTTGACAGGATTGCAGTATGATAATTGCAGCTTGACCGATCTATGCAGTAAAACTGAATACGTTCTTTACTCTGGGGATAGGTGTAATTCCTTACCGGCGGTACAGCCCGCGAGCCTTATGGCAGATTCGTTTAAATTACGAAGCCGACAGTTAAAGTCTGGATGGAAAGAGCAAAACATGGTGTGATCGTGCACGTGCTTGTCGTGTTTGTCGCGTAGCCTCTCACCTGCTTGTTTTGAATGACTGTTGATCTGAATGATGACGCCCGGAGTATTTCCGGGCATTTTTATTAATGCTTCAGCAAGTTCAAAACGTAGACGTTTTGAACACAAAACCACCCGTTACACGGGTGGAGACAAAGAATTATAAAAAAGAAAT
>Ga0074193_1002761_pt1 | contig 14817 bp, 12 predicted proteins | sample EPASupsiteHSE605_FD_64523 | JGI IMG/M metagenome (GOLD analysis project Ga0074193, IMG submission 64523) | Bioremediated contaminated groundwater from EPA Superfund site, New Mexico - Sample HSE6-05 | ecosystem: Environmental > Aquatic > Deep subsurface > Groundwater > Contaminated ... | reverse complement strand
GGGCGAGGAGTTCAGCGCGCTTGAACGGGCTGTGCTTATCGATCTGCAAAAAAATCCGGGCCGCTTTGACTCCGTGTTTCTTGGCCGCCCCATGCTGGAATCGAAAAAAGACGCGCAGGAGCTCATTCAGGCCATCAGGGAAGACGTCAAGTCCCTGCGCGGCAAGGATGCAGCCCTGGTGCTCATGGGTCACGGCCAGAGTCATGGCCGCGCGGATCTGACGTTTGAAGGCACACGCGCCGTGTTCCACGATGCGGACAAGCGCGTGTTTATGGCGACAGTCGAGGGCGCACGCAGCGTGGACGATCTGCTGGTGGAACTCAAGGCCGCCAAGGTCAAGAAAGTGGTTATCGAGCCGCTCATGCTGGTGGCTGGCGACCATGCGCACAACGATCTGGCCGGGGATGAAGACGATTCCTGGGCCTCGAAGCTCAAGGCCGCAGGTTTCAAGGTGGAGACCAACCTCAAGGGTTTGGGCCAGATTGCCGGTGCACGCGCCATTCTGGTGCGCCATGCCCGAGAAGCTTTCGATGATCTGACCAAGGAACCCAAGAAGCAGTAGCGGGTCATTGCCTGCGCCGCACATGTGTTGCGGGAGCCGCATAAGCCGGGACAGCGCGCCCGGTTTGTGCGGTTTCTGCGTTTTTGGGCGGGAAAATGCTGAATGCGGGAGGTGCTGCTTCCGGCGTAGGATTTTCGGGAATTTTCGTGGGGTTCAGTGCGCTTGAGTCTGTTTGTGCCTCAAGCCTGGCGGGCCACCAGCCATGCCAGCATGCCGCCCTGCGCCGCAATAGCGGCCGCAAAGGCCAGCCAGCAGCCCCAGAGGGGCAATGCCTTGGGCGCAATGCCCGCAGCCAGCGCCAGCATGCCCTGAAATGCCCGTTTGAGCGGCCACAAAAGCGCCAGCCCCGCCCACACCGAGGCGCTCAGGGTAAAAACCTGCAATTCCTTGATTTCCCACAGCCCCACCAGCGAAGCGTACAGATCCACCTTGCCCGCATTATAGGCATTACCGATGAGTTCCAGCCTGTCCAGAGCCGGGCCGTCAGTGCAGCTTGCGCCAAGAATAAAAAAGATGCCCACAAGCCCGAGAAACAGCAGCAGGAAAAGGCCAAAGGTGCGCATCTGCCAGCGGGAATGCGCCACGCCCGCAAAATCGCCCATGCGTCGCGCAAAAAAATGCAGGGGAATAGCCAGAAGCGGTACAGGAATGATAAGCAGGCCCAACCCTGGCCGCACCAGTGCAAACGCCCCCCCTGCAAGCATAAGATAGCCTGCAAGCGAGATGAAGGATGCGGGTGAGGCGGCAAGGGGCATACGCGCTCCAGTGTCGGCGGTTCTGGCGCGTAGAACAGGGGCGCGCTCGCATTAAAGCCTATGCCAAAAAGGGGCAAAGGTCTATGCGGCAAGGGAACTTGCGATAATTTGCCGGGGCGGAGCGCCCGCGCGGCAATGCAGGAGTCCGCCGTCGGGCAAGGGACTGGATTTCGGGCTCAACGTTCTGAGCTGGCACTGGGGGCTAACACACTGAGGCGGCGACTTTAGCCTGATGTTTTGGCCTAGCGTTCGGGCGTGGAGAGAAAGGCGGGCATGCTGGTCGCAGCCCCCCGGCAGGATGTCTCATCAGGGGCAAAGCAGCACAGGATGGCGCACCATGATCCGCCATCGCGCTGTTGCGCCACGCAGCGGTCAAGCTGCCTGTCGGGGCAACTGGCAGCTGGGGCAAGGTCGGGCAGGGCAGCGCGGCAGGCAGCTTCAAGCCGCAGACATTCGGCTTGCGCCTGATACTGCCCCTTTCCCTGATATTTTGCTGTGTTGGCGTGTCGGGCGCACCATGCGGGGCTGTCCACCTCTGCTATCTCTCTCGCGGACGCAGCGGGAGCCAAGAGGCAAAAGGCCAGCAGGCATGCGGCGGTAAAGCCCATGATAAAGGCGCAGGGCAAAAACCCCGCGCCAGTGTAATCAATATGTTTCGCCACGGCCTAGCGCTTGTCCACCACGCGTTTGGATTTGCTGAAGGTACGCGGCAGGCTGGCGTAGTCCGCCACGTTCACGGAAACGCGGGCCATGATGGCCTTGTGCAGGCGGGTTTCAAGCTCATGGGCCAGGGCGGCATCGTTGCCTGCGGTCTGGCCCTGCCCGCGTTCCACGGTGAGGGCCAGATGGTCGAGGGAGCGCTCGTCGCGGGTGAGTTCCACCTGATATTCACCGCCAAGTTCCGCAAACTGGCCGATAACTTCCATGAGCTGACCGGGGTAGATGTTTACGCCACGGTAAATGATCATGTCGTCCGAGCGCCCGAGGATGCGGTCATGGCGCGGCATGGCAAGGCCGCACGAGCATTGACCCGGCAGCAGGCGCGAAAGATCGTGAGTGCGGTAGCGCAGCAGGGGCACGGCCTCCTTGCACAGGCTGGTCACGACCATTTCGCCCACTTCGCCCTCGGCAACTGGCTGCATGGTGGCGGGGTCGAGCACTTCAATGATGAAGAGGTCGGCCCAGTAGTGCAGGCCTTCGTGGGCGTCGCAGTCGATGGCGGTGCCGGGGCCGTACATTTCGGTCATGCCGCCGATGTCGTAACAGCCCTCAAGGCCGAGCTTGCTTTCAATGGCGAGGCGCATCTTTTCGCTGCGGGTTTCTGAGCCGCAGACCATGCGCTTGAGCTTGATTTTACCACGCAGGTCGGCGCGCTCCACTTCTTCCGCCAGCAGCAGGGCCATGGATGCGGTGGCCGTAAAGCCTGTGGCCCCCAGATCCTGCAAAAGCTGCAAGTGCATTTCAAGGTTGCCCGGCCCCACAGGCACGGTGAGCATGCCAAGCCGTTCGCTGCCCGCCTGAAAGCCCGCGCCAGCCGTCCACAGGCCGTAGCCCACGGCGAGCTGCATGCGGTCTTCGGGGGTAAAGCCCGCCAGTTCAAAGCAGCGGGCAATCTGGAGGCTGAACGTATCAATATCGCGCTGGGTGTAGGCCAGAATCTTGCGTTTGCCAGTGGTGCCGCTGGAGGCATGGATGCGTGCCACGTCACGCGGCGGCACGCACAGGAGCGGCAGGGGGTAGCCCTCGCGCAGGTCTTCCACGTCGCAGGTGGGCAGACGGCGCAGGTCGTCCAGGCTTGTGATGTCGTCCGGCTTCAGGCCGCAGGCTTCCAGCTTTGCCCTGTACTGGGGCGAATTCCAGGCCTGACGCACGGTGTAGCGCAGACCTTCAAGCTGTTTCTGGCGGATATCCTCATCGGTGAGCTGGGGAATAAAGCGATACGACATGAAGCTCTCCTGATTCCATTGGGGTCATGGGCTTGAAAAAGAAAATAAACCACACACTGCGGTTTTTTTGCGCCGCAGGCAAGCCCAAAGGGCGCTGTTGCCTACAGTTTGGCCCCAAGGGCGAACACTTCGCGCACCGAAAGCATGCGCTGCGCCGGTTCGGCATTCTTCTGCTGCTCCAGCGTCAGCATGAGCAGCACGCGGGCCTTGGCGGGTGAAAGCATGCCGCCGGGCACAAAGCCCTCGTATTCATCAAGGGGCGTCACCGGGCCGGAACCGGTGCGGCTGCACCGGATAACAGGGATGCCCCCGGCAATGGCCTGCCGCAGCTCGTGGCGCACGGCATCGGGCATGGAGCCATTGCCCATGCCAGCCAGCACTATGCCCGCGCTGCGCTCCACGGAATAGCGCACAAGATCAACAGGCATGCCCGCGCAACCGTAGATCACATCCACGCGCGGCAGATTTTTGCGGCCTGCAAGTTCGGCAAAGGTTCCGGCCAGAGCGGGATCTTTCTCCCCTCCGTAGTAAAACTGGGGTTCGCCGTTGATAACCCGGCCAAGGCTGCCCGATTCCAGCGCGCGGAAGGCTTCCACATCAAGCGTGGCGACTTTTACAGCCGTGCGGGCCGAGAGCACCCGGCTGTTCATGACCAGCAGCGCGCCGCGCGCCTGCGCCTGCGGGCAGGCCGCCACAGCCACGGCATCGCGTATGTTGATGGGGCCGTCTGCGCTCAGCGAGGTGGCGGGGCGCATGGAGCCGGTCAGCACCACGGGCTTGGGGCTGGCAAGGGTAAGGTGCAGATAGAAGGCCGATTCTTCCAGCGTGTCTGTACCGTGGGTCAGCACCACGCCGCAGATTTCGGGGTCGTCCAGCGCTTTGGCGCACTGCTCGCCCAGCATGGCCCAGTGTTCTGGGGTGATGTTTTCGCTGGGCAGGTTGCCGCACTGCACACTGGTGATGCGGGCCACACCCTCGATGCCGGGCAGGGTTTCGAGCATGCTGTCAACGGTGAGCACCCCCGCCTGATAGCTGATCTGTTCAAGCGGCGTGGGGGCAACGCCCGCAATGGTGCCGCCCGTGGCAATAAGGGCCACCTTGGGCAGGGAGGTTGCGCTGGAACTGGCTGATGACGAAGAATGATTGCTCATGGTGGCTCCTGCGGCGCGCTTTGCCTAGGGACGGCAGGTTGCAGCCGCGTTGTCGTGAACAGTGTGCGCCGCAGTCCAGAGCAGGTCTGTCTGCGGTTCGTTGGTATGCGGGCAGATGCTGCGCCCGATGGGAAGAAAACCCATGCGGGCATAGAATGCCAGGGCGCGGCTGTTTTTATCGTATACAGTGCAGCGGAGGCTGGCGTTCTTTTGCTCGGGGAGTTCAGCCATCACCTGTTCCTGCACCAGTTCCAGCAGTTGCCGCCCAAGGCCCCGGCCCCACCAGCGGGGCAGTACGAACAATCCCGCCAGATACGTGCCGTTGCCGTCCGGCAGGGTTGCGGCAAATGCGGCGGGTTCTCCATCGGCGGTCAGCAATAAGACCTGCGATGAAGGCAGATAGTGCTCCGCCATAGCCGTTCGCTGCCCGCGCCAGAACGCGGCAGGCACAAAGTCATGCCCTGCCAGAGAGGCCGCCAGCCAGATATCGGCGCAGGTCGAGTAATCCTTGGTAGATGCGGCCCTGACTGTTGTTGCAGCCGGGTGTGGTGCGGCATGCCCCGCGTGTGTGTGGAAACGTGTCGTTTTCATGGCCTCCCTCTGCTTAAGCGAGCCAGTGCAGCGCGTCAACCGCCGGGAACGCAGTGCAGTCCCCGCGCTTGTGAAGCCGCGCGCGTTGCTTGGATTTGGAACAACATTGGTGTAGCGTGCCGCAATGGACAAAAAGAAAATACTCCTCGTGTCGTTAGGGCATTTGTCGTGCGATATTAACGGCGGGGCCTTGCCCGCCATACTGCCTTTTTTGCGGTCGGCTTTTGATTTGAGCTATCAGGCCACGGGCGGGCTGATGTTTGCATACTCCTGCCTGTCGTCCATGATCCAGCCGCTGTTCGGCCTGCTTTCAGACAGGTTTTCCAAACCCTGGTTTATCCCCGTGGGCGTGCTGCTGGCGGGCTGCGGCCTCGCGGCCATTGGCTGGATGCCCGGCTACTGGGGGATTTTTGCGGCTATCGGCCTGAGCGGCATTGGCGCGGCCCTGTTCCACCCGGAAGGGGCGCGTTTTGCCAATGCGGTGTCGGGGCAGAACAAGGGCACGGGCATGAGCCTGTTTTCCATTGGCGGCAATGGGGGCTTTGTGCTGGGGCCGCTGCTGGCCACGGCCTGCCTTGGGGCTTTTGGCCTGACCGGGACGACAGTTTTTGCCGTGCTGGCTGTGATAACGGCGAGCATCTTGGTGTGGTCCATCGCCCGCATGGGCGCTACCAAAAAAGTGGGCGCGGCGGCAGGCGGCAAGGCCGGGCCAGCCCTTGCGGCGGAGGGGGAAACCCCCGGCGAGAACAACTGGCGCGAATTTTCAAAGCTGACGGTATCCATTGTTACCCGTTCCATCACCTTTGTGGGCTTTAACACGTTTATTCCGCTCTACTGGGTCAGCGCCTTCGGGCAGTCCACGGCAACGGGCGCGGTGGCCCTGACATTTTTCAGCGTATGTGGTGTTATCAGCAATGTTTTTGGCGGGATGCTTTCTGACAGATTTGGCTACCGCGCCGTCATCCGCGCGGTGTTCGCCCTGTTGCCGCCTGTGGTGGCGGCATTCAGCCTGAGCGACAACCTGTATGCGGCCTGGGCCTTGCTGCCCCTGCTGGGTTTTGTGCTGTACGCGCCATTCAGCGCGCAGGTGGTGCTGGGCCAACAGTATCTTGCCAAGAACATCGGTTTTGCCTCGGGCATTACCCTTGGACTGGCAACCAGCCTTGGCGGCGTGGTGGCCCCGCTGCTCGGCTGGATTGCAGACAACTACGGCATGCCAGCCACCTTTCAGTCGCTGGCGGCGCTTTCCATTGTGGGCGCGATTTTTGCCTATTCCCTCAAACCCGTAACCGTGAAGAAGGAAAAGAAGGCATGAACGGCAAACAAAATACGGAACCTCCCCATGCAGCGCATGCGCTGACGCGCGAAGTGCCGCTCATCGGCACCGTGCGTATTGTGGAGCGCGGAGGGAGCGTAATTCGGCTCGATCTTGGCCCCACGGCACCCTTTGAACCATTGAAAGATACCACGGAACAGGAAACGGCACTGCTGAACGAAGCCTTTAAGCAGCTTGACGAATATCTGACCGGGAAGCGCCGCGATTTTGATTTGCCCCTTGCCCCGGAGGGCACGGACTTTCAGCGCGGCGTGTGGCGTACCCTGCAAACGATACCCTACGGGCAGACCCGCAGCTACAGGCAGGTAGCCGAAGCCGCCAATTGCGCCAAGGGATACCGCGCGGTGGGCCTTGCCAATAATCGCAACCCCATTGCCATATTCATTCCCTGCCACCGCGTTATCGGCGCGGACGGCAAAATGGTTGGCTACGGCGGCGGATTGCCGATCAAGGAAGCCCTGTTGCATCTGGAGGGTTACATGTAGCCGCAGGCTTTTTCAGACGACACGTGTACCTTTTTCTAAGCCGTCCTTCGGGGCGGCTTTTTTGCGCGCACAATCCTTTTTGCCCGGATGGTACGCCCACGCCGGGTGCCGCATCTTCCCACTTGCGTTTCTTCGCATATGACCGCGTTTCTTGTGTTGCCTTGTGTGCGTACGATCCTGGCAACAATGTTCGCAAATTACGTAATATGCTGAAAATACACTATTAATCTGAATGCTGATTTGTGCATAATCTGGCCCTGCGGGCGCAAGAATGAACTCTGGTTCCGCTATTGGGCAGAATGTCGGCATTGTGCGCAAGAACAAAAAATGGGCGTAGATATTGTTCAAAACTATAATAACTTATTGTAATTTTTATGTTTGTTTTGAACATTCCAAGGATGGGCAGCCCTGCAACGTTGGGCAGGAACTCCAGCTCCTGCTTGCGGGGCACGTCCATTGCCTCGCGGCGCTCAAAAAACGGCAGCGGCAGGATGAAGGCTCCCCTCCATTCTGCCACTGCCGAAAATCAATTTCTTAAATGCGGGCGCTCAAATTGTGCGCAATTAATTTATTATTCTGTTATGATTGAAATAATTCTTTGAACAAACTGTTCCTAACCACCAAAGTATTGCGCCAAGCGCATGGGCCTGCTCAAGCGACGGGAATTACGGGCACTGCGAATATTAGAGGTGCTGCGGACGCACGGGCAGCATGGGGCCAAGGTCTATGCCTGCAGGGCTGACCAGTGCGCGGAAGGGATACATCTCCACCCCTGCGGAGAGCGCTTCGTAAAACAGGGCGGCGTAGGCTGGATCAATGAAATCCGCCGGAGCAAAGCATTCCCCGTCCGGACGCTGCACCAGATAGAACATGGCGGCGCGTTCGCCGCAGGCCACAATGTTCATAAGTTCTCGCAAATGCTTTTGCCCGCGTTCGCTGGCGGCATCGGGGAAGCAGGCGGCGTTGTCTTCCACCATCGTGACGTTTTTGCACTCCACCCACAGGGGCGGCAGGCCGGGAGCCGTGAGCAGGCCGTCCAGCCTGCTTTGTCCGCGTTTGGCCTCGCGCACGAGGGTGGTGTAGCCTTGGGCAAAGGGCAGGCGGCGCGCATGAAAGGCCGCCTCAAGCATACGGTTGGGGGTGCTTGTGTTCACGCCCACCCAGAAGCCGCTGGCAGGGGAGTGAGCGCCAGATTCGCATGCGCCAGATCCGTGCGTGTTCTCAACTAGTTCAGGCACGGCCCTGCGCGCCAGCCACACGCATTCCTGCGTATATTTGAGCTTGCGGTCAGGATTGCTTGCCGGGGATGCCAGCACCGGCGCGCCCGGCAGGCACAGACCCAGCATGCTGCCCGAATTGTTGCTGTGCACCCACAGGTCTGCGCCCTGATGCTGCAACAGCACGCTGAAGCGTTTGCGGCGCGCCACAAAGGCGGCCACAATGCAGTGGGGCGGCAAGGGCAGCAGCGGGGCAGTGCTGGCGAGGTCGGGCTGGCCTCCGCATGAGGGCCGGGAGATATCCGCAGCGGCTGTATGTGCTGCATTTTTGGGTTCAGAGCTCATTTACACCCCGATATGAAGCTGCTAGAAACAGCCAGTTGTGAGTACGCCTGCCGATTGCGGGTGCGTTGCATACGCCAAGGAGCCCCCTTATGCAGATTTCAGACCGTCTGAGCAGTATCAAACCTTCTCTGACACTCAGTGTCAACAGCCGCGCCCTCGAGCTTAAGGCTCAGGGCATTTCAGTAATCAGCCTTGCCGTGGGCGAGCCGGACTTTCCTACGCCCAAACACGTTTGCGAGGCTGCCAAAGCGGCTATTGACGACAATTTTTGCCGCTACACCGCCGTGCCGGGCATTCCCGAACTCCGCAAGGCTGCGGGCGCGTATTTTGAAAGAAACTACGGCGTTCCGGTTCCAATGGAATCCATTGTTATCGGCGCGGGCGGCAAGCACTGCCTCTATAATTTCATGCAGGCCACGCTCAACCCCGGCGACGAGGTGCTTGTGCCTGCCCCGTACTGGCTCAGCTACCCCGATATGGTTATGCTGACCGGCGCAACCCCCGTGCCTGTGCTGGCCGGGCCGGAGCAGGGCTTCAAGGTGACGCCCGCCATGCTTGAGGCGCACACCACGGATAAAACCAAGCTGCTCATTCTGAACTCGCCCAGCAACCCCACTGGCGCGGTCTACACCGAGGCCGAGTTTACAGCCATTATGGACTGGGCAATTGCGCGCGGGCTGTTTGTGCTCTCTGATGAAATTTACGACCAGCTTGTGTTCGCCCCTGCCAAAATGACCAGCGCCATCAGCTGGTTTGCCAAGTATCCCGAGCAGGTGGCCGTGCTCAACGGCCTCTCGAAGAGCTATGCCATGACAGGCTGGCGCGTGGGTTTTTTGGCTGCGCACCCGACCCTGATCAAAAAGATATCGGCCATGCAGGGCCACAGCACCTCGAATATCTGCTCCATCGCGCAGAAGGCGGGCCTTGCGGCCCTGACCGGCAGTATGGAATGCGTGGACAAAATGCGCGAGGCCTTTGTGCGGCGGCGCGATTTTGCCATGAAGATCATTGAGGGCTGGCCCTTTGCCATCTGCCCCAAGCCCGATGGCGCGTTCTACCTCTTTTTGGATGTTTCCAAGTGCTATGGCGGCAGCGTGCACAACTCCACCGACCTTTGCACCCTGCTGCTCGACAAGGCCCACGTGGCCGTGGTGCCGGGCGCGGCCTTTGGCGACGACAAGTGCATCCGCTTCTCGTATGCTGTGGGTGACGAAGTGCTCAAGGGCGCGCTGGAAAGCATCGGCAAGGTGCTTGCGCAACTGGCTGCGGAGCCTAAATAGCGCCGAAAACCGTGGCAGAATTGCCGCCAAAACCGTCGCTGTAAAAAAAATGCAAAATTGTATTGACAGTTAGGCTAGTTTTGGTCATTCTGCTTTTCGCCGTGGGGCTGTAGCTCAGTTGGGAGAGCGCTTGAATGGCATTCAAGAGGTCAAGAGTTCAATTCTCTTCAGCTCCACCAGATAGGTAATCAAAACCCCCGATCATTGAAAAATGGTCGGGGGTTTTCTGCGTTTGGCTAAGGCCATTTACTAATAAGTATATTTTTGGTTATATCCAATAAAAGCTCGCAAAAGCGGTAAAGGAGCGAAGATGAAAAAAAGACTTCCACGATATGGCTTCTTGCGAGGCAACGAAAAAACATAGATGAGAAATCTAAGAATGAGAGACAAAAATATTACAGCAAAAAATGAATGGATAAGAGATTTGACTGCTAGGTTAAACTCTCTATGCCCAGATGCTCTTAATGAAACAGGCATTGCGTCTTTGCAATCATTAAATGCCATAATAGGAAGCAAACACGACAAGTTTTTTAATCTCCGGGATGACGTGTTCTTATCACCGGACGATTTTGTAGCGAGATGGCTTTCAGAATTAGACCGTTTATCAAATGATGGGCATATAAGTAGCATCACAATATCAAATCATATGAAAAGGAGCAAAAAATTTACTGAATATTTACGTACTTTTTTAAAAAGATCCTTTCTAATACATTTTCACGAATGGTCTCGTGTTCGCCCTAAAATTCAAGATGCAGAAATCTGGATTGGACAGAGAAACGCAAATTATGGCCTGTTGGTCAAACCACGTTTCGCAAATGGGCAATGGGAAAATGACAAAAGTGAAATTCGCGCTGCACCGTTTAATTATTGGACCATTGGTCATGTACTTAAGACGGGCTTAGTTATGCCTTCAAAAGATAATGAAGTTTTTAAATTCAAGACAGTAGAAGATTATTTTCTTTTTTTTGAAAGTGTGATTGTGCGGGCATCTGGATCTCAATATGAAATTGAGGTTGCTGACTGTTATAAAAAATTTGTATTAGCCGAAAAAAATCAGAATGACATCCCGTTGCTTATACCAGAACTTAGGTATGATGGACTAGCGATAAAGCATAAATATCGGTTGGATTTTACGATCATTAATCCATACACGCAGCAAAAAGTTGGGTTTGAATTGTCCCCATGGTCAACGCATGGGTATTTGGCAAAAACAAAGGAAATGACGCAAGCTGAGATTAATGAAGCTGCCAAAAACAACTTTGAACAAGAAATGCGCAAACACAGAGATTATTTTAAAAAATTTAATATTACGGTACTGATATACACTGATACCAATCTCAAAGATTGCAGAAAACTATTTGAAGAAGATATTAAGCCGCGTCTTTCACTGGAAAAGCCGAGACCTGCTTTTCCATTTGATGTTGCTCGCAAATATGGAATCTGATTTATGAATCTTCACTAATGTCATATATGGATATCAATTCACCACATTTTTTACATTCGATAATGCCGCCTAAATATATTCCCTCTAATATTGTTTGATTGAAACAAATTTTCTCATTGCAACCTGTGCAATGTAAGTCTGACTTGTTCATTTTTCTTATCATTGAGTTTAGTAAAGAACGCACGGACGGGTCAGAATCTTTTTTTAAAAGAAGGAGGCCAAATAAAATTCTCAGTTCTGTTTTGCTGACATAACTAGGGTCGTCCCATTCACTGAAGTCAGATATAAGTCGGTTGACTACTTGTAAGGTATGCACAAGAAAGAATGGCAAGACATTAAATGCATAAACAAGTTGGTCTTCAATATTCTGAGGATTTGAAAAAATAAAATTAAAATTTTGTGGAGCAGTTTTATAATTTCTAAATGTCGTGATCAGGTGGGTTGCTTTTTGACACAACGGCTCAATTCCATAGTAACAATCTTTATTGTAGCGTATGTCATACATCAATTTGGGGGGCATTAATGGAGTTCCGCCAACCTTTTCACACGCCTGTTCTATAATTTTAGCTTTTTTTCTGGTGAAAAGTGCTCAACGGCTGGGATGCTAAGCTCCTCGTTGAACATGTATTTAAAGTATTCCTCAGGTTCAGCCAGCATCCATTCCATATAAAACAGATTTTCTTTCAAGGGTTTTCGCAGTAACGAGTAAGCAACGCTGATTTTATTTTTTTTAAGATTTTGCAATGACTCATGAAAAAAATGTAAACAATCAGAAAGGAGTGCTATAATACTTTGCTTGTATAGGATTAAAGCAACATCCTTTTCATACCCGTTATTACTTAGCCAGCTTAAAAGAGCTTCCCCTGTACAGTCAGTTGGAATGCGTTTCCCATCCACTGGCGTGATTTGATGCTGGAAGATTGTTTTTTCACCAGATTGAATTATCATGACCATCTCATCATGAACCATAAAACAAAAATCATAAGCTTTCTTTTTGTTGCCTCGCAAGAAGCCATATCGTGGAAGTCTTTTTTTCATCTTCGCTCCTTTACCGCTTTTGCGAGCTTTTATTGGGTATAACCAAAAATATACTTATTAGTAAATGGCCTTAGCCAAACGCAAGAAACCCCCGACCATCTTCCGATGATCGGGGGTTTTAATTACCTATCTGGTGGAGCTGAAGAGAATTGAACTCTTGACCTCTTGAATGCCATACTAAGGCAACAAGCCCCAAACCTAACACCGCCAATGAAATCAGGCTATCAAATGTATATTTTTCGTCCGTTTTGATACATTTCGATACATTTTGTATATCCCAATCAGATCTTATGGGTAAGGATTTCAAGCATTTTCTTGCCCACAATGCCCAGGTATCGCATGGTGACAACAGGGGGCAGTTTACAGTCATGATCGTGAGTGGCTTCTGATGGCCTCTTCGGGATTGGAATAGGTAATCATCATTAGAATGGTTAGATGTCTCCAGATGCCCTCTGAGGGCCTTGTGGGCCTCCCTGTTTATAAAAATTGGATTGAATAGGTGAAAAGTGCTCCCCCGATCATCATTCGATGACCGAGGGGCTTTTCTATGTCTGATTGTCAACAGGGCGCTGATAATATTGAACAAGCCGAGCTGCATTCAGTCTGTATAATATTTCTCTTGTAAATCATCTACATGCGCTGTTTTTATTGTATTTTTATAACGTGCTGATTTTGAAATACATAAATTAAAGCTTGTGCGCAAAATATGTATGCAATTGTTCAGAAAAGGCGTGTAACTGATTTTGTTTACATAACTTATTATTTAACCTTTACTTTGTATTTTTCATGTGGTTATTCTTACATTAAGAACAGGAATGTGCATGAATTCATAACTCAAGTGTATTCAGCTAGTTGAAAAAGGAGGAGCCAATGGAAGTTCCGAGCAAAAGCCATGCGGGCTGGCAAGACATTATCACTGGCAAGAAGACCTTCGAACTCAAGTTTCTGGCAGCCAAGATCATGCTCGGTCGACTGGTGCGTGGTGTTCATGACAACCCAACACCGCAGAATATCGCCTCAAGTATAGACCAGTTGTATAACCTGTTTGTGCAAAACGCCAATTCGCAAACCGTGCAGGATGATGTCAAAACAATTTTCGGAAAGTGAGGAACTTATGAATCAGTCAATTATGGGGATACATGACGTTCAGAAAAAAATTTCCGAAGGGCGTTCACTTCTTCTTGCAGGCGAAGAAGCAGTTATCCAGCAGTTGCCAAAGGGTAACTGGGTTGGCGGCACAATTCCTTATTTTATTACAAAAGAGCATGGGGGGCTTGCCTCCCGTGAACTCATATTTGTTACAGACATTACCGATATTGCCCAAAGCGTCAGCATTGCCCAGTACAACAAAGACACGCTCGCCAATGTGTATGTGGAGGGGCCAAAGCAGGGATTCAGTTTTATTCTGATACCTGCGGCAAGCGAAACGCATCTTTCCTTTGCTGTGAATGCACCCAACTACAAATCATTCGGCATGTCGCCGCTCATCGGCTGGATTGCTGGCGTGCATCTGGACGATCTTGGCAAAAAGACACCAAAGGTTTTTAACGGCAGTACGGGAAGCATGATTGAAGATGGCGCCATAGTGCTTCGGGCAGAGCTCAAGCCCGGCAAGCTGGCAGAGATCGGCATCATCAACCTTTTTGAGCAGGGCGATGGCGATACGCTGACCTTTTCTGCCGACGGGTTCTCAGCCAAGGATGTCATGGTCAATGGCGTTCCACACAATTTCGCTGCCTACCTCAAAGAACACAATCTGGATACCAGGCTGCCAATCGTTGCCGACTACTATGGCGCGCTAGTGAACATCAGCTTTCAGGGCATAAACGAGGCGGAAAACATGGTGCATTTTTATGCACCGGTTTTCAGCGGCATCCGTTATAAACATGCAAAGCCGATTGCGGATTACGTGGCGGCCTTTGATGCGCATGTAAGCAAGGTAATGGGTTCGAATACAGATAAGGTTGTGTTTTCGTGCAACTGTATTCTGAATTACCTGTTCTCCAATCTTGAAAACAAGAAGACAGGCGCGTTTGTCGGGCCTGTTACGTTTGGCGAAATAGCCTACCAGCTTTTGAACCAGACTCTTGTGTACCTGGAAATCAAAGATTACTGATGCGCGTAAGGCAGAACAATCTTCTGCCATTACGCGTCTGCAAAAAGCTCCGGCCAGTTCATCACTGGTCGGGGCTTTTGTAGCATATGGGGCTCGTTTCTGTTTTAGTAACGTGTCCTGCTGTTGAATATGCCCGCGAATCGCGATAGCAGTATGCGAGCGTGTAGCAGGTATGCTGCGCTGTTGCGTAGAAAATGGCTCGCATAGCTTTTCGTTGCGCAACGGCGGGGCAATAGGTCAGCAAGCTTGTACAAACATTCAGAGGCACCATGCAAAGATATCTATTTTCGGTCTGTCTGCTTTTTTTCGTACTGGTTTGCGGCAGCAACGGCATAAGCCAGTGCCAGGCCGCCACAACCGAGATTGAAGTTGTCGCCTCCGGCACCACGGGCACGCTGGTGGTGTACTCCACAGCCAACGGCACCCGGCAGGAACTGCTGCGCACACAAGCCTATGTGGGCAGAAACGGTTGCAGCGTGGACAAGCGCGAGGGCGATGGCAAAACGCCCGTGGGCGTGTATGAAATCCGGCGCGGTTTTGGGCTGGCTACG
>Ga0074193_1002757_pt1 | contig 14852 bp, 16 predicted proteins | sample EPASupsiteHSE605_FD_64523 | JGI IMG/M metagenome (GOLD analysis project Ga0074193, IMG submission 64523) | Bioremediated contaminated groundwater from EPA Superfund site, New Mexico - Sample HSE6-05 | ecosystem: Environmental > Aquatic > Deep subsurface > Groundwater > Contaminated ... | reverse complement strand
GAGTTGCTGGTGTCAGGGGCGAGGACAAGCCGACCGCAGAAGAGGACCGGCACCTCCTCCTCGGGCCAGATCTTGGTCGCGTCGAGGACGTCGAAGTCGAATCGACCCTCCTCCCCCTCGGGGATCAGCTGGACACCGAAGTCGTAGGTCGGGTAGTCGCCGAGCTCGATCGCCTCCCAGAGGTCGCGGCGGAGCCAGTCGGCGTCCTTGCCGCTGAGCTTCTGGGCCTCGTCCCAGGCGAGCGAGTGGACGCCGAGCACGGGCTTCCAGTGGAACTTCGTGAAGAACGCCTTTCCTTCTCCGTTCACGAGGCGGAAGGTGTTGACCCCGAAGCCCTCGAGCATGCGGTACGATCGGACCACCGCACGGTCCGACATCAGCCACATGATCATGTGCATCGACTCGGGCATCAGGGAGATGAAGTCCCAGAAGGTGTCGTGGGCCGAGGAGGCCTGGGGCATGTGGTGGTCCTGCTCGGGCTTGATCGCGTGCACGAGGTCCGGGAACTTGATCGCGTCCTGGATGAAGAAGATCGGGATGTTGTTCCCGACCAGGTCGTAGTTGCCGTCCTCCGTGTAGAACTTGGTCGCGAAGCCCCGCACGTCCCGGACCGTGTCGGCCGAGCCCTTGTTCCCGACCACCTGGCTGAACCGGACGAAGACCGGAGTCCGCTTCCCCGCCTCGGCCAGGAACCTCGCCCTCGTGAACTCTCCCATCGCCCGGGTGCACTCGAAATAGCCGTGCGCGGCCGATCCGCGGGCGTGGACGACCCGCTCGGGGATCATCTCGTGGTCGAAGTGCGTGATCCGTTCGCGGAAGTGGAAGTCCTCGAGGAGGTCGGGCCCGCGGTCGCCGGCCTTGAGCGTCGTGTCCGTATCGGGGATCGGAACTCCCTGGTCGGTCGAGAGGGTCGTACCGCGCGGGTCCTCGCGGAACGGCTCGAGCTGCTGGTCCTTCGGGTTGATGTCAGGCATGGTGATTCCCGGGAGCATACTATGATGCAGGTCAGATGAGTCTTTCGGTATTTTGTGTCCTCTACGATTCTATACAGCCCTTATCCATGCTGTACCGGCCCCCCTCCTCCTGCACGGCCTCTCTTCTCGCGCCCGATCGGCCGGTCCGTGCTCTCCGTTGAGGAGGCGGGAGACGGGCACCGGTCGATCGGGCGCGGCCGAACCGGGAGAAGACCTATCTCCTCTCCCGCCCGAGGAGCGAAACATGCCGTACGACACCCTCGAGGACCTGCCCGAACAGGTCCGCTCCGTGCTGCCGCACCACGCCCAGGAGATCTACCGCGCCGCGTTCGACAGCGCGTACGACCAGTACCGCGACCCCGAGGACAGGAAGAGGGGCGGGAGCCGGGAGGAGACCGCCCACCGCGTGGCCTGGGCGGCCGTGAAGGAGGCGTACGAGAAGGACGACCGGAGCGGGAAGTGGGTGGCGAAAAAGGATTGATGCAGCCCATAGGGGCCATATATTCTTATATGTTGGCGGCGAAGGGCCGGGTGGAGTGATGACAGTGCAGAACCCCGACCTGATGCGTGCGACCGGCCGCGGCCGCGGCGAGCCCCGGGTGCTCCGGGCGAGCTCGATCGTCAATGACCGGGTCCGAAACCCGAAGGGCGAGGAGCTCGGGAAGATCCAGGAGCTGATGATCGATATTACCTCCGGACGGATCGCGTATGCGGTCCTCGCCTACGGCGGCTTCCTCGGCATGGGCGACAAGCTCTTCGCGATCCCCTGGGAGGCCCTGATGCTCGCGTCCAACGAACGCGAGTTCGTGCTCGACCTCGACGAGGAGGTCCTGAAGAACGCCCCGGGCTTCGACAGGGACCACTGGCCGACCACGGTCGACACGAACTGGATGTCCAGCGTCTACACCCACTACGGATACACACCGTACTGGAGCCAGACCACCGAGGAGCGGCGCTAGACCCCCCGGATTCTGGAAACCTTATTACCGGAGACGACCATTTCATCTCCACTGTGATGGCGCGTTCCAGGGGGTGGTAGCGACGGCCGGGATCCTCGAGGCCGTCGTGATCGGCCTCCTGATCCTTGCCAACGGCCTCTTCTCGATGTCCGAGTTCGCCATCGTCTCGGCCCGCCGCCACCGGCTCCAGAGCATGGCCGAGGCGGGCACTGCCGGGGCCGCAGCGGCGATCGACCTCGCCTCCGAGCCGAACCGGTTCCTCTCGACCGTGCAGATCGGGATCACCGTGATCGGGGTCCTCTCGGGTGCGTACGGCGGGGCCGCGTTCGCAACCGGCCTTGCGGAGGTAATCGCAGGCGTCCCGGCCCTCGCGCCGTACGCCTCGACCCTCGCGCTCGCCTCGGTCGTCGTGCTGATCACCTACCTGACTCTGATCATCGGCGAGATCGTGCCGAAGAGGCTCGCGCTCGCCGATCCCGAGCCGATCGCCGCCCGGATCGCGCGCCCCATGCGGGCCCTCTCGATCGTGGCGTCCCCCCTGGTCGGCGTGCTCTCGGCCTCGACCGAGCTCGTGCTCCGCCTCCTCGGCGCAAAGGAGACGGCCGAGCCGATCGTGACCGAGGAGGAGGTCCGGATGATGCTCGAGGAGGGAACGAGCGCCGGGGTCTTCGACGAGGAGGAGCAGGAGCTCGTGGACCGGGTCTTCCGCCTCTCGGACCGGAGAGTCGCCTCGCTGATGACGCCCCGCCACGAGATCGTCGGGGTCGACCTCGACGACCCGCTCGAGGAGAGCATCGAACGGATGCGCGAGGCGGGCCACTCCTACTTCCCCGTCTTTCGGGGCGATCTCGATCACATCGAGGGGATGGTCTCGATCCGGGCCCTCTGGGCCTCGACGGCCGCAGTCCGGGCCCCCGCGGCGATCGAAGCCGCGATCTTCGAGCCGCTCTACCTGCCCGAGTCCCTGCCGGCCCTGAAGGTGATGGAGCAGTTCCGCGAGGCCAAGACCCACGTCGCGCTCGTGACCGACGAGTACGGCTCGATCGAGGGCCTCCTGACGCTCCACGACCTGCTCGAGTCGATCGTGGGGGCCCTGCCCGACGACCAGAGCGGCGAGCCGCTCGCGGTCGAACGGGCCGACGGCACCTGGCTCCTCGACGGCCTCCTCCCCGTGGCCGAGTTCCGCGAGCGGTTCGAGCTCCCGACGCTCCCGGACGAGGACCGGGGCTACTTCCAGACCCTCGGGGGGTTCGTGATGATGCACCTCGAACGCACGCCGGTCACGGGGGACCGGTTCAGCTGGGACGGGCACGACTTCGAGGTCGTGGATATGGACGGAAACCGGGTCGACAAGGTCCTCTTCCGGCCGGTCGGGGACGAGGGTTAAGCCGCGGGCCGGCCCACGCTCCTCATGGAGTACACCTCCGGCACGGTCGGGCGGGTCATCCTCGCCCGCGTCGACCACGGGGAGGACCTGCTCGGCGCGATCACGGGGCTCGCCGAGACGGAGGGGATCGACGCGGCCCTGGTCCTCATGCTCGGGGCCCTCGAGAGCGGGAGGATGGCACAGGGCCCGAAGGCCCTCGTCCTGCCCCCGTCCCCCGTATTCGCCGCCTTTTCGGAGGGACGCGAGCTCCTCGGCGCGGGGACGCTGCTCCGCGAGGAGGGCCGGCCGGTCCTCCATCTCCATGCGGCGACGGGGCGGGCGGATGCAACCTCGGTCGGCTGCCTCCGCGACGAGGCCGTGGTCTACGCCACGGTCGAGGTCGTCCTCGTCGAGCTCGCGCTCGGAGCCGTCCGGCGTCGGGACCCGGTCACGGGGCTGGCCCTGGTCGCGTTCGACCCGTAAAAAGCCGGATCGTCTCGCCGACGAGGATGAGGACGAAGACGCCTGCGTACAGGAGCGGGGCGAGGGGTGCGAGCGGCGGGAAGATCCCGAGCCCGAGGAGCCGGTCGAGCTCGAAGAGGAGCTGGACCACGTACCAGGCGGTCGCGGCGGCCGCGACGGCCCGGAGGAGGACGCCGGGCAGGCTCGTGGGAAACGGAAGCCCAAGGGCGAGGTCGCCCAGGAGGTTGAGGAGGGCGAGCACGACCACGACCCAGACGGTCGCGTTCAGGAACGCGACGATTCCGGCCCAGACCGTGGCTCCGTACGCACCTGCGAGCAGGTTGAGAACGCCGAGCACGACCAGGTAGACGACAAGGCCGATGAGATGCGAGAGCGGCTCGCGCCGATGCTCGTCCCGGCGGTGCCACCAGCGGCCGTCCCACTCCGACCACCGCCCCCTGTCGGTCATGGCAGGGAGCTCTCGTACCGCCGGGCGGCCTCGGGCCCCTTGAGGCAGAAGTCCTTGAACTGCAGGTCGAGGTCCCTATGGACCCCGCACTCGGGGCAGGTGCACCCGAGATCCTCGGTCACGCAGCCGAACGATCGGCCGACGAGGCAGTACAGGCGCTCGCCCGCCCCCTCGCTGCAGTCGTTGTAGGTTGGGCAGTCCGGGCAGCCGCACCCGGGCGCGAGCCGCGCGAGCTCGGCCCCGCGCGCCGCGTGCCGGAGCCCGCGGTATCCGCTCATGAAGGTCTCGAACCGGTCCATCTCCAGGTCCCCCGGCACCACACTCGTCCCGCCCGGTATATCAGCCCTTCCGTATGGTCCGGGTCGTCCGGAAGTGGACCTTCGCGACCTCGTCGAGGGCCTCCGGCCCGAACCGGTCGACGAACCGCCGCGCGGCCTTCACGAGCCCCGGCGACGACCCGCCCTTGGGGAGCGCGAATCCTGCTCGTCCCGAGAGGGCGGAGAGGCCCTCGAGGAACCGGGCGCGGGCCAGGCACGAGGCGGCCGCGACCGCGGTCCGCTCCTCGGCCCCGCACTCGGTCACGACCGGGACCCCGGGGCAGCAGGCGGCGAGCGCGGCCTCGATCCGCGGCGTGGCCGAGAACCGGTCCACGATCACGACCCCGACCGGCCCCTCGCCCACGAGCCGGCCGATCGCGGTCGCGTGGAGCTCGGCGAGGAGGTCGTTCAGGTTCCGGCCCCGGGCCGCGAGGGCCGCGTACCGGGCGTTGTACTGGGCCGGCATCAGCATCTCGACCGAGGTCGCGCACTCCGCGGCGATCATGGCCGCGAGCCGCCCGACCTCGTCGTCGGAGACGGTCTTGGAGTCCCGGACGCCCCGGGCCGCGAGGCCGGCCGCCTCGAACGCGTCGACCCGGACCGCGGCAGCGACGAGCGGCCCGAAGTAGTCGCCCTTGCCCGACTCGTCCGCGCCGACCTGGGGCCAGCGACCGAGCGGGCTCGGAGGCGATTCGCGAGCCGCCCCGGTCCCGGTCCCCTGGACCAGGAGGCGGACGGCCGGGTCGCGGACCTGCGAGGCGTCGACCGTGATCCGCCCGTCCTTCCGGGCGTAGAGCCGGACCACGCCGTTCTCCCCTACCCGGAACTGGAGCCCGTGCTGGATTCGTGCAGGCTCCGCGGAGCCGTATCCGCGGTCGGCAAGCCGCAGGCGGAGCTCGTCCGCCCGTGCCTCGAGGGAGTCCGTCATCAGCACGGTTTCGTCGTCCCGGCGGATAAATGCGGGTCGCCCGGTGGAACCCGTCGTCAGGTTCGGCCCTGTCGCCCGCGCTGGAGCCGCATCTCCCTCTTTTTCACGATCAGTGGCGCGAATTCACAGATAACGGGAAAGGGCCCTGTGTCATAATATAAATACTTTGTAGTCGAGGATCTGCTGAGGTGACTCTCATATGGATTTTAGTACAATGATCGGCGACGCCTTCGAGTACACGAAGGAGGCGCTCGTCGGAAAGTGGGCACGGTGGCTGATCCTGATCATCGGGTCGATCATCTTCCCGATCGTTCTCGGATACGGGCTCCGGATCTATCGCGGCGCACGGACCCCGCCCGACACGGACGACCTGGTCGGTCTCTTCGTCGACGGGATCAAGCTCTTCATCGTCGAGCTGATCTGGGCAATCCCGGTCATCATCGTCGCCGTGATCGTCTTCGGCGGCTCCGGGGTCCTGATGATGTCGGGATCCGACGCGGCCGTTGCGGCCGGCATCGGCGGAATGCTGCTGGGCTTCCTGGTTGTCATGATCGTCGGGATCATCATCGGGCTCTTCGCCGCGATCAGCGCGGTCCGGTTCGCGCGGACGGACTCGTTCGGCGAGGCCTTCAACTTCAGCGCGATCCTCGCGCACATCGGCCGGATCGGGTGGGGCTCCTACGTCTTCTCCGTGGTCGTTCTCGTGGTGGTCCTCGCGCTCGTCAACGCCGTCCTCGGGCTCATCCCGGTACTCGGATGGCTGCTCTCGCTCGTGCTCGCCCCGGCGTTCTCGATCTTCGCGGCGCGGTACATCACGCAGATCTACGACAGCGCCCCGGCGCCGGCCTGATCCCCCCTTTTTCTCCCTGTCCGACAGCGGCATTTCGTCATCCTGAAGTGCTCAGTCGTCGAGGATCTGCCGAGGTAATTCTTCAATGGAAATCGGCACCATGCTCGGCGACTCCTTCGCGTACACGAAGGAGGCGCTCGTCGGAAAGTGGATGCGGTGGGTGATCCTGCTCATCGGCTCGATCATCTTCCCGATCATCCTCGGCTATACGGTCCTCGTCTACCGGGGCGAACGCCTCCCGCCGGACCCCCAGGACTGGGTCGCGGTCTTCGTGGACGGGATCAAGCTCTTCATCGTGCAGCTCGCCTACGCACTCCCGGTCATCATCGTCTCGATCGCGCTCAACCTGGCGTTCTTCATCCCCGTCAGCGTCGTCTCCGGGCCGGAGGGGACGCTCGACGGGGGCGCCTCGAGTGCAGCCATCGGGGTGATGCTCGTCCTGATCCTGGTCCAGGTCGTGCTCTCGATCGTGATCTCGCTCGTCTCGATGATGGCCGCGGTCCGGTTCGCCCGGACGGACTCGATCGGCGAGGCGTTCAACTTCAGCGCGATCCTCGCGCACATCGGCCGGATCGGTTGGGGCTCGTACATCCTCGCCCTGATCGCGCTCTACGTCGCGCTCTTCCTCTTCGTCATCGTGATGATGATCGTCGGCGTGATCACGCTGGGCATCGGGTTCCTGCTCTTCTTCGTGCTCTCGCCGGCGCTCTCGATCTTCGTGGCCCGGTACGTGACCCTGATCTACGACAGCGCCGCGGCGCCGGCCTGATCCACCCCTTTTTCGAGCGCGGTCTTCCACCACAAGCCTGAATGCCGATCCCCGTCTACCTGATGGTAGCATGACCGACGGGGACGCGCCGCTCCACGCCATCCGGCTGATCGCACAGAACCGGAAGGGGGCCCTCAGGGACATCGCGACGGTCGTGGCCGATCACGGGGCGAACATCCTGATGATCCACCAGGAGACCTTCGACTCGGGCCCGATGGCCGGGCTGGGCGAGCTCTACTTCGAGTACGAGGAGGCCCCCGACCCGGGCCTGCTGATCGCCGACCTCTGCCGGGTCCCGTGCGTCTGCTCGGCGACCGCCTGCGACCCTTTCTCCCTGATCTACGGGTCGCGCGTGATCATCATCGGCGGCGGGGCCCAGGTCGCGCAGGTCGCGCTCGGGGCCGTGAACGAGGCCGACCGGCACAACATCCGCGGCGAGCGGATCTCGGTCGACACGATCCCCCTCGTGGGCGAGGAGAGCCTCGCCGTCGCGGTCGACGCGGTGGCCCGCCTGCCCCGGGCCTCGATCCTGGTCCTGGCCGGCTCGCTCATGGGCGGCGAGGTCTCGGACGCCGTGGAGAAGGTCAAGGAGGCCGGGATCCCCGTGATCGCCCTGAACATGGCCGGCAGCGTCCCCGACCACGCGGACCTGGTCGTGACCGACCCGATCCAGGCCGGGGTCTTCGCCGTGATGCACGTCTCGTCCAAGGGGCGCTTCGACATCGGGCGCGTGAAGGGGAGGCGGTTCTGATGCGGCCCCGGTCGGGACGGAGGCGGAACTGATGGACCAGATAGAGAGGGCCGTCCAGGTCCTCATGCACGACGGGCTCGTGGTCTACCCGACCGAGACCGTCTACGGCCTCGGGGCCGACGCCCTCTCGGACGAGGCGATCCGCTCGGTGTACGACTCCAAGCACCGCCCCCTCGCGCAGCCGATCTCGATCGCGGTCGCCGACATCGAGATGCTCGGCGCCGTCGCCCGGCTCACGCCGTACGCCGAGGAGTTCATCGAACGGTTCCTCCCCGGACCGTACACGGTGCTCGTCGAGGCCCGCCCGATCCTGCCCTGTCAGCTCCATTGCGGGACGGGCCTGATCGGCGTCCGGATGCCGGCCCACCCGATCGCGACCGAACTCCTGAGCCGGTTCGACGCCCCGATCACGGCGACCTCGGCCAACACCCACGGCGCCCCCGAGCCCGCGACGGTCAACGACGTCCACTGCTACCGCGACTTCACGATCGACGCGGGCCGGCTCCCGGGGACCCCGTCGACCGTGGTGGACCTCGTGAACCGGACGATCACCCGGCCCGGGGCCGGGGTGGACGAGGCGGTCGCGTTCTTCCGGGGACGATGAACCGGCCCCTGCGTCTCCGGGACTTCGTCGAGGACCGCGACGGCTGGCTCTACGCGGTCGCGGCCTACGACAACGCAGAGCGGGCCGGCTGCGTCCTCCGGTACGTCCCGGACCCGGCCGGGGACCGCGTGCGGCGCGGCACCGGGGTCCGGTACCGGAAGCTCGACTTCGCCGAGGCCTACGCCCGGGTCGCGGCCGAGAAGCCGGAGTACCTCGACCTCCTCCACCGGCTCCCGCCGGAGGAGATCGCAGCCGTGCACAAGCCCGAGGAGGTCTTCCCCCAGCTCCTCGCCCGCGACGAACGGGTCCGCCGGCTTGCGGACGCCCTGGAGCTCGAGCCGGGCACGGCCGGCTGCACGGGTTCGCTCCTCGTCGGCCTCGAGGGGCCCGCGTCCGACATCGATCTCGTGGTCTACGGCGAGGCCTGGTACCGGGCCCAGGCGAGGTTGCCGCAGGCGATACGCGCAGGGCTCGTCGACGACCTCTCGGAGGAGCTCTGGCAGCGGGTGTACGCCAAGCGCAGGCCCGAGCTCAGCTACGGGGCCTTCCGCCTGCACGAGGCCCGGAAGTGGAACCGCGGGCAGATCGGCGGGACCTACTTCGACCTCCTCTTCTCGCGCGACTACGCCGCGATCGACCCGGCACCGGTCCCGAAGGGGCCGGTCCTCGGTCGGGCCGTGGTCGAGGCGACGGTTACGGACGCCGCCCTCGCCTACGACGTCCCGGCCGTCTACGTCGTCGACCACCCCGATGTCGCGCGGGTCCTCTCCTTCACGCACACCTACGCGGGCCAGGCCCTCGGGGGCGAGACGATCGAGGCCGCGGGCGTACTCGAGGCCCATGGCGACGAGCAGTGGCTCGTGGTCGGGACGAGCCGGGAGCCGGTCGGCGAGTACATCCTCTCGAAGACCCTCCTCGGGTCGGCCTAGAGGAGCGACCGGCCGGTCCGGGCGCCGCCGGCGCAGCGTCCCTCGTGGGGACAGCGGTCGCAGGGGGCGTCGGGCGACCGGGGCGGCAGGCGCCCCTGCTGGACCCGCCGGGCGGCCTCGAGGGCCCGGAGCACGGCCCGCCGGTCGCGGGGCTGGGGCTCGTACCGCCTGAGGGTCCCGGACGGGATGTAGAGGAGGTGGACCGCGTCGAGGGGCCGGCCCCGCTCCTCCTCGAGACAGAGGGCATACGCGGCCGCCCGGACCCGGTCCGCGCCCGACACGCCGTACTCCGGGGCCGGGGCCGCCCGGACCACGGCGCAGGAAGAGAGGTCGGGCGCGACCCCGTCGACCTGGCCCGAGAGGCCGAGCCGGTTCGACCGGACGGCCCGGTCCCGGAGATCCAACGAGGGCCACCGCGTCCCCCGGCAGGCGGCGGCCCAGGCCTCGACGAGCGCCCGAGCCTCGGGGCCGACCCCGGGGAGGACGCAGGTCACCTCGTCCCAGATCGGGCCGGGGTCGAGATCGCCCCCGAGGTGGGCCGCGACCTGCTTGGCCACCGTGTAGCGCACGGACTCGGCGGGCGGCCGTGCGAGCTCCTGCCAGTACCGGAGCGGGCAGCGGTGGGCCGCGACCAGCCCCGAGACCGTGATTGGTGCATTCATGGAAACCGTCGCGGGTCGGTCTCGATGTCGAGGACCGTGACCCGGTCCGAGGCGAGTGCAGCCTCGAGCGCGGGTCGGAGCGCGGCCGGCTCCTCGACCCGTATCCCCTCCGCCCCGCAGGCCCGGGCGTACGCGGCGAAGTCCGGGTTGACGAGGTCCGTGCCGAAGTTCGGGTACCCCTCGGTCGCCTGCTCGACCCGGATCATCCCGTACTGATGGTTGTTCAGGACGCAGATCGTCATGGAGAGGCCGTGCCGGACGGCGGTCACGAGCTCCCCCATGGCCATCACGAACCCGCCGTCGCCCGTGATGCAGACCGCGGGCCGGTCGGGGTACGCGAGCCTGGCTGCGATCGCGGCCGGAAAGCCGAATCCCATGGTCGCGAGGTACCCGGACATGGCGAACCGCTGGCCCCGCGAGACGAAGTTGCGCCCGAACCACCAGCCGTTCTCGCCCACGTCGAGGCCGATCACCGCATCCGGCGGCAGCACCTCCGAGAGGACCTGCATGATGAATGGCGGCCGGAGGGGCGACCCCTCGACGACGGCCTCGGCTGCGAGCTGCGCGGTCCAGCGGGCCTTGCTGACCCCAATCGCCGCCTCGCGGGCCGGGTCGGGCCGCCCGCGCACCCGTGCGAGCAGCTGCTCGAGCACGACCCCGCAGTCCCCCCAGACCCCGATCGTCCGGGGCGACTTGCCCAGCACGAGCGGGTCGATGTCGACCTGGACGAGGGGCACGTCGAGGGGCACGTTCGTCTGCTTCGAGAACCCGACCCCGAGCGCGATCAGGAGGTCGGCCTCCTCCGCGTACCGCCGGGCCTCGGGCGGGCCCAGGCTGCCGAGGACCCCGAGCACGAGCTCCGTCTCCTCGGGCAGGAAGCCCTTGGCCCGGAACGTGGTCAGGATCGGGGCCGAGCGTCGGCGGGCGAGCGCGAGCACGGCCTGGCCGTGGGGATGGGCCCCCCAGCCGGCGATGACGACCGGCCGCTCCGCCTCCTCGATCGCGGCCACGGCCCGGTCGAGCGCGGCCGGGGGCGGGGCGATCCCCGTGAGGGGCAGGCAGTCGGCCCCCGAGCAGAACGGAGCCGAGTAGACCTCCTTCTGGACGTTGTTCGGGACCGAGATCTGCCCCACGCCGCGTTCGATGAGGGCGCGGCGGACGGCAGCGGTCGTGATCTGCACGGCCTTCGCCGGGTCGTGGATCGTCGCGTTGTAGACCGCGATCGGCCGGAAGAAGGCGTCCTGGTCGATCTCCTGGAACCCGCCCGGTCCTGCGTACTGGAACTCGACCTGGCCGGCGAGCGCGATCACGGCCGCATGGTCCTCCCTGGCGTCGTACAGGCCCGTGGCGAGGTTCGTCGCGCCCGGGCCGCCGATGGTCAGGCAGGCCGCGAGCCGGCCGGTCAGCTTGAAGAAGGCCGAGGCGGCCATCGCGCCGTTTCCCTCGTGCCGGACCACGATGTACTCGAGCGCCGGGTGGCGCCGGACCGCATCCACGAGCCCGAGGGAGGAGGTGCCGGGTATTCCGAAGACGTACCGGACCCCGAATGCCGCGAGCTCGGCCACGACTAGGTCGGCGACGGTCCCCCCGGCCGCGTCCGCCGGAGCCGCTCCCTCTTCCTGCTCCGCAAAGGCGTCCGTCCCGGCCCCGCAGACCGGGCACCGCCAGTCGGGGGGGAGATCGGCGAACCGCGTCCCCCGCGGGGTCGCCGTGGCCGGCTCCCCGGTCGCCTCGTCATAGATATAGCCGCACACCATGCAGCGCCATCGTGTCATCGCTACCGGCGGAGCGTGATGCGGCCCGAATATTTATGCCTGACCGTCCCGGGCGAACCACCCGGCGCTGCGGAGCATGGGCGTGACCCCGGCCGACGCCATGTCCCCGGCCGCCCAGCCGTAGCGGCTCCGGATCGTCGGCGGCAGACGGGACTCGGGGATCGGTGCGAAGCCGAAACCGGCATAGAACCCCTCGAGCCCCCGGACGGCGTGCATGTACAGGTCCTCGTTCTGGCAGGCCTCGACGAGCGCCCCGACCACGCGCCGGGCGTATCCCCGGCCCCGGTACGCCTCGGGGGTGAAGACCGCGTCGAGCTCGTACCCGTCGGGGTGGCGCCGGCACCGGGCGAGAGCGACGATGGTCCGGTCGACGAAGAGGCCGAAGACCCGGTCGATCGCCGGGTCGCCCCGGGTATCGTGGTAGTCGCGCCAGACCGCGTCGGCGAGCGGGAACTCGGACGACAGGAGCTCGCGGACCCGGATCGCGAGGGCGGCGCGGGGGTAGGCCACCAGGACCGGACAGAGTGCGGCGAGCGCCACCTCCCCGGCCACGGACCCGAGCGGGACGCCGGCGACCGCGTCCCTCTCTCCGACCCGGCAGAGGGCGACGAGGGTCGCATCCTCCTCTGCGGCCGCGGCGAGGATCGCCGGCACGACCTCTCCGGACCTGACGGACGCGGCCAGACCGAGCTCGTCGGCGAGCGTCGCAAGGCCGTCGGGGGCCTCTTCTCCCACGTACAGAAGCACCCCCCCGCCGACCCCGCCTTCGCTCACCAGGCGCCGCGCCGCCTCGACCGAGGTGGCAGAGAGCTCGCTCGGGACGAGCACGCGGGCGAGAAGCGGCCCGGCCGTTCGCCCCCGCACGACGAGGACGTCTGTCTGGCCCCCACGGAGGATAGCCTCCGAGACCGAGCCGAGCAGGCGGTCGAGGGCCCGTCCACGCCCCCGCGCCCCGACCGCGACCAAGTCCGCTCCCTCCTCCGCGGCTGCCTCGAGGACGGCGTTCGCGACGGTCCGGCCTTCCCGGACCACGCTCCGGACCCGGACCTCCGCCCCGCGGGCCCGAAGCCTCACCCCCTCGGCCTCGAGCGCCGGCGACGATTCGTCCGTGTCGGCCACCCGGACCAGGACGAGCGGGGGCCGACCCGGGAGCCCGGCGCCGGCGTCGGCCGCCCGGGCGCTCTCCTCCGAGAGGTCGGTGGCGACCAGCACGCACCTCCACGTCATGATACGCGGCACTCCTCGAGCGGGACCGAGAGCACGAACCGGGCCCCCCGCCCCATCCCCTCCTCGGCGATCCCGATCCCGGTGATCCCGAGGATCTCGCGTGCGAGGTAGAGGCCGTGGCCGTACCGTTCCGATGTCGGGTCGAAGAGGTGCACTCGCTCCCCGGACGGGACCCCGACCCCGTCGTCCTCGACCACGATCAGGCAGCCGTCGGGGGCGTGATGGTAGCTCACGACGACCGCGGTCGCCCCGGTCTCCGGAAGGGTCGCGTTGTGGAGGAGGTGGTAGAGCGCGACCGGCAGGGCCGGGTCCGCGTAGACCTCGAGGCGGTCGGTCCAGGCCCGCACCGCGACCGGCCCCGGGTCGAGCCGGCCCCGCGCCTCCTCGACCGCGTCCCCAACCCGCTGCCAGGCCGGAGGGCGCGTCCCCAGGGCCCGGAACTCGCGCGAGACCTCGCCCCGGCGACGGAGCGCGTGGACCCGGTCGCCGAGCTGGCGGAGGAGTGCGAGGACCGCGGGCTCGGCGACGGCGAGCCGGACCCGGGCGAGGCACGCCTCGAGCTCATCCACGGCCGCGGCGAGGTCGTGGTCCAGGATGCCTCCGAGCGTGGCCATGGTCCGGTTCGCGGACTCGAGCGCCTCCCGGGCGAGGTGCTGGCCGGTCATATCGGCGAGCGTGACGACCCGCCGGCCAGGGTCGAGCGGGGCTCCCGAGGCCAGGCAATGGACTGCGCGGCCGTCCTCGCGGACCAAGGTCAGCTCCTGCTGCTCGACGGGGCCCCGGCCGACGGCCAGGAGGAATCGGGCCCCGACCTCCGGCTCGGCGGCGAGCTCGGAGAACGGCACCCCCTCGAGCTCGTCCGGGGCCCGACCCACCAGGGCGGCGGCCCGGAGGTTCGCGTCCTGGACCTGTCCGTTGGCCTCGATGATCAGGATCCCGGCGACCGAGTGGTCGTAGAGCCCGTGGTAGATCGCCTCCTGCATCCGGAGCCGGTGGGACAGGTAGGCGATCAGGATGCCGACTGCGATGAGCGTCGCCGCCCGGGCCCCGATCGCCGGTGCCTCGCTCGGCGTGAAAAGGATCGCCGGGATCGCATACAGGCCCGCGACCCCGACCGAGACGGCGATCCCCCGCCGGGGAAACCAGTACCCGGCGAGCGCGATCGGGAGGTAGAGCAGGTGAGGGAGGACGACCGTGACTCCGGCGAGGAGCAGCCCCCCGAGGTTGACGAGCAGGGCGGCGGCGGCCGTGAGTGCGACGAGGCCGAGCCGCCTCCATCCTCCGAGCACCCTCCGCAGGTCCATGAGCGTCTATCGGATGGCCATGATAAAAAAAAGATTGTCGGAGACCGGCGGTTTTTTCCGTCCGCCCGCCGTCGTTCCCTTCATGACCGTGCAGATCCGCGAGCTCGAGCCCGCCGAGCTCCCGCTTGCCGACCGCCTCTGGGAGCAGTACCGCGGCCAGGAGACCGACCGGGCCACCGACCGGGTCTTCGGAGGGTTCGTGGACGGCGAGCTCGCCGGCACGGCCCGGGTCCGCCGGCACCCCGACGGGCTCGAGGTCGACGGCGTCTTCGTGACAGAGGCACACCGGGGCGAGGGCCTCGCGCGCCGACTGATCGAGGCCGTCCTCGCCGTCTTCGGGGGCGAGACCCTCTGGCTCCACTCCACGATCCCCCTGATCGCGTTCTACGGCTCCTTCGGCTTCACGCCGATCGAGGAGCGGGTTCTCCCCCCGACGATCCGCGAGCGGCTCGCGTTCTGCTTCGGCGAGATGGTCGGCTGCGGGGTCTGCCCCATGCGGCGGGACC
>Ga0074193_1002754_pt1 | contig 14883 bp, 12 predicted proteins | sample EPASupsiteHSE605_FD_64523 | JGI IMG/M metagenome (GOLD analysis project Ga0074193, IMG submission 64523) | Bioremediated contaminated groundwater from EPA Superfund site, New Mexico - Sample HSE6-05 | ecosystem: Environmental > Aquatic > Deep subsurface > Groundwater > Contaminated ... | reverse complement strand
TCAACCGTTATTAAATAATCGGGCAGCTTCACCGTGAGACCAATACCGTTAGACATCTGGTATTCACGTACTTCGCCGCCCATCATGGGCGTAGTTTTGACTCCTGTTTGACCGGCTACGTCAACTACACGAGCAAGTAACGCCTTCATTCCGGCAGGATCGACCGGGCCCACAACACTCAAAGCGCCATAACCAGCGCCCAGATCTCCCATTGCTAAATGCATTTTTATATTGAGCCCTGTCACATCCTCCGTTCCAAAGTCAAACTTTGGGGAACCAAGGTTAACCGCAACCTCGGTAACCACATCCCCGATACCGGCTGCCATAGCAATGGACATAGAAATAGCGAGCATTACTAATAAAACAGCAGTATAAATTGCCATTTTATTAGTAATGTATCTTCCCCCATGCTTGGACCCTTTTTTCAGTGGCGCTCTTAACAATTACGTCACCTCCATATTCATCACTTTCCTATGGCAATATGCCCACTAAAAGCATCCACAGGGTTGAAATAATAAAAGATAGCAAAGTGGGTAATAAAATATTTTTAATTCCCTGTGCGCCGGCTTTCATTACTTCCATCCCGGCCGAAGCGCCTGCCGTCATAATGGCTGCCGAGGCAAAAGGCATTACTGCATCCCAGCCTAATAGTACATTGGCCAGAACTGCGAGGACCGCAAAGGGAATCATGAAAGTCATGCCTTGGCTTACCGCTGACTGAGCAAACTGTCCCCCGGTTTGGGCGCATAAATCAGGGTTAAATTTATTAAATGCCCATGTAATTAACTGGATGGCTAAGACTGCAAATGAAAAAGCGGCGAAAACAGACAGGCCCATAGAGACTATGCCAATAGTCGGCTTGTTTATCGCCACAAGAACTCCGAAGGTCATAAAACACAAATATGCAGGCATAAATTTGACCCTATTCCCTTTTAGTTCTTGGCGGTACCCCAGTTTTCCCAAATGTTCCACCCCCATGTTTTAAACTCCAAACCGCCCTAAAAAGGCCCATCCAAACAAAAGAATGGCGCCGCAGAGTGTAGATACAACTATGCTAAATCCTATCCGCTCACCTGACATCTGCCGCACCGTCATAATCGTAGGACGCAGCGCCCATAATACACCGGTCACTCCAAAAGCAACCGCCGTCTTCCATCCCAAAGCCAACGAAAAAACAAGACCTACCAAGACATAAACCAGGGTAGCTGAATAACCCAGAGCAAAAGCAGATATCGCCCATTCTACGTTATAGGCACGCTCAGAACCTTGTGAAAGCGCCCAAGACATTACCGCAATAAGAGCTACTCCGGCCGTTCCATAGCAAAGACCCAACATACTAATTAGTACTACCGTGGAAATCTCAATCTGCCCCGCACGCAACATATCAAGCCCAGTTTGTAAAAAAAACAAGCTGAAGGCCAAGCCGGAAACAGACAGTGAAAAAGGCCAGGGGACTTTACTCATTTGCCTCTTTACCACGTCTCCCGGATTCAAGATCATATTTAACGCCGTTTTCCAACGGGGCGGTTCGTTCTGTACAAGCATATTCATATCCCTCCATATCCCTCCTTTGTTTTTTTATAATCAGTTTAGCTAATTTTATTATAATAATTAATGTAGAACTGCCACATCACCCCTCTGGGGTGATTTAACTTGAAAGGGCTGCATGCTCTCCCATGAATGGAGATGTCGTTCGTTGACTCATTTTGGTTCATATTGTAAAATTACTTTACACAGGGAGGAATGTGAAATGTCTATTAGAGTGTTGAACGATTTCAAAGCTGCGGTTTGTTCGGTTTATCCATCGGTTGATCCCAGGAGAACCGCTTGCTTAAACTTGTTCCCTGTGATTCAAAGATTAACCCTGACCGTCGGATTTGGGATGGCTATTGCATGGTTGTGGCTTACTTTTTTAAATGGTCCGTTAATTTATGTTATTGCCCATTCCTATTCCAATACGCAAGCCTTAATTCTGATTTTCTTAATCTCACACGCCCTGGCTTACTGGAGTGTGAGTAAAATATGTGCGCATAAAGCCCTGCAGCATAATTTATTTGCCCTTTGCAGTGCCAGTGCCGCCGCTATGGCGATAACGCCCTTATTACTCAAGCTTTGGCCGGAGTTCTTACCGTATGGGGTCTCCCATCTCGCTGCAGGTTTGACCATTGTGATGGCGGCTTTTGGGGCAACTGTGCTTATTAGCTGCTGGGGTTTGGTATTCAGCGCTTACACGGCTGAAAAAATCGCTTTATTGTACGGAATATCCATTGTTATTGCCACGATAATTCTATTGGCTGGAAACCAATTGACCAGCATATATCAGTTTGTCTTGGCTTCTGTGATACCACTGGCTTCGCTGTTATTGCTGTGGGGTCATCTACCAACTTCCCGCAATGTCACTTACGAAGAGCATCGGAATTTTCCCAACCCCATTCCGCTTAAACTCATTGCTCTACTCATTCTGTTTTACACTGTTGGGGGCTTGATGCATAAACTGGTCTACCTGAGCGCCCCGGCCGGCCGGGAGCTGTTCTGGGTGACGAATATAATCTATAGCGTAGTGACTCTTGGCGCGGGCCTGTATATCTTCTTTTTTCCCAATCTTGATTTGCGCATGTTGTACCGCCCGGTTCTTCCTCTTATCTTTGCAGGATTTGTACTGTTCCCAGTTCTCATGAACACAGGTAATAATCTTCACTATATCCTGTTGCAATCCGGATTTGCACTATTTGATCTCTACACCTGGGTTCTCTTTGTTTATCTAGCCTCCCGCCATAGGCAACCCCTTTATGTTATTAGCTGCGGTATGTTTTTTTTAACTTTCGCCCTCTTTGTCAGCGACTTTTCACTGACGATCATTCTATCATTTATTTCTTTATCAGCATCCAAAGTAAAATTCATCTCCTTTGTGGCTGCCGCCATACTATTGCTTGGTTCCTTCGTGTTTCAGGATGAAGCGGAAACCTTCGGCGGTTGGACATATGATGAAGGAGACACTGCCCCACCACAAGAAAATACCATTGTGACTCCAGTTGGTCCAGAACTCACCCCTGCTCAACCGCTGCTGATTGCCACAGAAAAAGTGACCCAAGGGCAGATTACGGCTTACCTTCAACAATGCCAATTAACCCCCCGGGAACAGGAAGTTGTTCGGCATCTTTTGACAGGGCGCAACAATCCTTATATCCGTAGCGAATTAAACATATCGGACAACACTCTGAAAACCCATTTGCGAAATATATACCGTAAAATGGAATTAGCCAACCGTCAAGAACTGTTAGACCGCGTTCATGACGTGTTGGCTAATCAATCGGGATAATATTTTAACAGTACCTCGTCCCAATGTGCAGTAGAATGCAACGGACTATAGTGACTTTCCTACCTAAATACACTTAATTCCATAGTATTCAATCATTTGGAATCCAGTCTGATCTATTTCAGACTTCCCTACCACATACCTTTCGACATCCCAGCTATTTCGTTTGCTTTATTCGATTTTACCGCTTCTAATTTCAGCGCCTCCCCATTCCACTAATGTAAATCCTTTTCGATCAAAAGTAGGAAGTGGTTGTTCAGGTAATTTGTCGGCACTATTCATATTATCCACACCTGAAAACTCCATAAATACCCTAATTATTGTATCTGCTTGAGGCTTCGTTTCAATTACTGAGCTTCCGTCTATGTTGTCGTTAATTCTAAAATGAATAAAACAATTTTTGTAATTACTCATGATAGGCAACCAATAGACTATAAAATCATTTATTTCATTCTCGTTCAGACCGATAATTGCCAGTTTGTTTTGCAGAAACGAAACATAGTCCTCATTTTTTACATAAAATCCAGATTTAAATTGGTAGTGTTCATTATCAAAAGCATAAACACCATCCCAAAATAAATATTTATAATATCGATTGTCCTTTACGTTTAATAAAGTTCCATCAGGCTCCGCAACGACTGTCCAATTATCTGTATATGTTGGGTAAGTATTTAATATCTTCCCTTTAAAGTCATGCATAACTACTATTTCCGATTTTTGCATAGGATAAAGGTAAATTGCCGGTTTCTTTACAATGACCTCTGGCTCTAAAATAATTTCGAGCTTTTCATCTTTTATGTCCTTTATCTTAATAATTTTGTTACCATAAGCAGAAACAAATTCAATGTATGCATAATTCTTTAATTCGGTTTCAGAAATAGTAACCTCAAAACTTGATTTTTTTGAATCAAGTTTTAACTCGCCTGTAGAACCTAGCTCTCTCTCTTTTAGTAGGTAAATCTGATAATTTTCACATTTGACCAAATCATATAAAGGTCCAGTATATTGATACACAAGGACTTCGCCCATGATTTTTTTCTCTTGCAATGACTGTTGAGCGATCTCCTTATCGCGATTATCGACATTAGTGCAGACATATGGTATAGTACTTTCTGAAATACAGACATAGGCACTATTCATCCCCCAGTAGCTACGCGGATAAACCGGATAGAAGGTCATATGATATTTGATGTTTTGCTGCAAAATGTCATAATCGCCGCCCACAATACCCGCTAAATGATACCATGGTCCATTTTTGGACATACCCTCTACGAACAATATCGAATCTATTTTCGACTTATCTCCAACCCAAGCAATTGTATCCACTTTTTCCGGCAAAACAAAGTCTTTAGCGTCCATGGCGAGATACTTTTCTAAATCCACTTTCAATGCAGCCAAAGACTCCTGCAATTCAGACAATCCATTATGATCCTCTTGTTGATTGCGAAACTCTATCCACCGCTGATATCGGTCTATTTCCAAATTTATTGCTGTAATCGTCGCCGATAGGCACATGTTTTTCAACTCGCTCTGTTGAAAAACATCATTACTATCCTCCGCATAACAAGTCGATCCAAAAGATAATGCAAAGAAAACAAGCAACACCACGCATTGCCAAACAACTGATTTTCTCATTTTCTTTCCCTCCTCTAATTTCAATATCATTATTTTTCAGCCTGACAGCCCATATCGGTGTCAAACTATAAATAGGTATATACACGTATCCATAATTATCTAATAATTCAAACGAAAAATTTTGCAATAAGTAATGCTAAAATGTAAATTATTACATTATAAGCTAATTATAACACATCTAGGAAAATAATAGCGAAAAAGCCGGTCAAGGTGATTTCTAATCACCTTGACCGGCTTTTTCGCTATTAAAATTTTGCGTTCACTACCTCGACCATTTATCCTTGGGTTCTTTGACGATTTAATTAGTTTTCTTACCGTCTCAGTATAATTTATTGGTGGCGGAGCGGGTGGGATTTGAACCCACGCAGGCCTCACGACCTCTAACGATTTAGCAAACCGTCCTCTTGAGCCACTTGAGTACCGCTCCATATATTAAATTATAAATGCCAAGCGAGTCGCCTCATTTGGCATTTTACTATCATGGTTGCGGGAGCAGGACTTGAACCTGCGACCTTCGGGTTATGAGCCCGACGAGCTGCCAACTGCTCCATCCCGCGATGAATGGCTCCTCGAGTAGGACTCGAACCTACGACCAATCGGTTAACAGCCGATTGCTCTACCAACTGAGCTATCGAGGAATAATATCATTTCAGTTACCGTCACGGCATATATGGTGGAGACGAGCGGGATCGAACCGCTGACCCCCTGCTTGCAAGGCAGGTGCTCTCCCAGCTGAGCTACGCCCCCAAAATCCACTTTTAACTTTCACAGAACGCAAAATCTTTTAAGTTTTCAATACTTTGTTCTGACAAAAGTTTAACTGCAGATATACATCATAACATCTTCTTTTTATTATGTCAAAAATAATAAATAAAAGAAGTCATTATGTCCGTATACATGGGCCATTGTAAGGATCTGCAATAAAAGGGTATTGTCTTTCATCAGATAGGCAAACAAGGATTGGCGTTGATGACTATCTCATAGGGCAGGCCGCGCAGATTTTGTTGATAGAGGGTCTTCTGTCGTTAAGTGTCTCGGTCCTATTTGAGCAACCGAATTAAATCCCTTTGGCTTTCCTCAACCCGTTCGGCAATAAAGTCTATAAAAGGTTTATCATCCTCATGTGCTTTTTCAAGCAGCATGATATACTTGCTGCGCAAAGTGGGTGGAATGATCGCCATGGAATACCCTTTTCGTATCAGGCACAGGTTCATCAATAATATTGCCACTCGTCTGTTTCCGACAAAGAAGGGCCAGATGAAGAGCAGTTTTTTGTGTGCTTGTGCGGCAAATTCCACAGGATGGAGCTGACCCTCGTTTCGAACAAGCCAGTCAGTAAAATTTGACATAAGCGAAGCTATCTTGTCAGGTGTTGGCGTGGCGTAGCGGGAATCGGTGATTCTGACATGCTTCTGGCGGTAAAAACCATTTTGCTCTGCATCGACCTGGGAATATAGCAGCCGTTGCATGGTTTTAATATGTTCTTCGCCAATGGCATCATTCTTGTCAATAGTATATAAATAATCATAGGCTCTGGCATGACCTATGGCCTCGTAATAATCCCATTTTGATTTTTCACCGACTGTCAAATGTTCCTCCAGGAGTATTTTCACTTCGGTTTCGGTCAGTTTGTTGCCTTCCATCGCGCCACTTGAATATGTTAGCAATATTTTGTAGTAGTCCTTGATCTGCTTCAGCATGTCGCCTTCAAAGGGACGCAAGTCCTCAATTTGTGCTTTATACTGGTCAATTTTTTTAAATATCATGTTCAAACTCCTCTATGCAAGCTTACTGTTGCTAAAATTTGGGGATTGGTTCAGTCGCGAATTCATCGCCCTCATCTCATACGCTGGCCGCTTTCTTTTCACTATCTACTTTTAAGCATGTGGGATCGCCTAATGTGGGATCGCCTAATATGGCATCCCTAATTTGCTTCTTTTTATCCATGTGGTGTCCACTAGATATATCAATCGAGGTGCTTCCATTCGGCCTAAAATGGAAATCCACAAAAAAGCACGAACCATCGGCTTCTATTTCTACTCTATGCCGGTGTCCACCTTTATGAATCAGTTCTGAAACAGTAAATTCTTTATAATTTACTGAACAAATTTTTTTAATAGTAGCAACAATTATTTCTCTATTTAACATTTTCTCTCTACTCATAGTAATACCCCCTCTTTCCACTTTCCGAGCTTCCTCTTGCTCTTGACTTATCCCTGTATTTCCTAGCGAGACGAGGGACCTGTCCCTGACTCTTAACCAAAACAATTCTAGAAGCGCGGAAACGGTTCCTGCTTCCCAGATCTGAATTTTAATTTGTGGGAATCTTCCTAAACAAGTTCAAAGAATATTACTAGAAAGGAAGAAACGCAAAAATAAAAATAATGCTACCTCCGTAAAGCAGCAGCATTATCTTGTACTAACCGTAAACCATGACAAGGAGTAACTTTATTGAGATAAGCAAAGAGAACAATCCCTAATGCATCTATATCAGGTACCGCAAAAGGTTCGGTACGGATGGGTTGATAGCGCAGGCAATGTGGAGTAATCAGCCTGTTCGGGTGAGTGTGCGTAGGGACTCGAAAGAACCTCAAGAATCCGCTCCATCACACTGTAGTCTTCTTGTTTCTCTGCGGCTTCTAGTGCCGCTTCCACCCGGTGGTTGCGGGGGATTAGCGCAGGGTTGCTGTTCCGCATCAACTGATGCGAGGAGGCTTTCGATTCCTGCTGTCTGCCTAGTCTTGCCTGCCACAGCTCATGCCACTGAGCAAATTCCGGAGTCCCAAACATGACCGTATCCTGCGGCGAATCAAAAGTTAATGCGCGGAAGGTATTGGTATAGTCGGCACGATACTTCTGCATCATACTGAGGAGGTCTTCAAAAAGGGATCCATCCTGTATCTCTCCGCTAAATATTCCCAGTTTTGCTCTCATTCCCGCAAGCCAATTACAGTGATACAATTCCGTAAAATCCGAAATCGCATCCTGGGCGATTTCGATAGCCTGCGCCTGATTGTCATGCAGCAGCGGCAAGAGGGTTTCAGCAAATCGCGCGAGATTCCACTCAGCAATCGCTGGCTGGTTACCATAGGCATAGCGGCCCTGAATGTCAATGGAACTGAATACTGTTGTCGGATCATAGTCATCCATGAAAGCGCAAGGACCATAATCAATAGTTTCTCCACTAAGGGCCATGTTGTCGGTGTTCATCACCCCGTGAATGAAGCCAACTAGTTGCCATTTGGCAATCAGCGCGGCCTGACGCTTGATCACTTCCCGGAGCAGCAATAGATAGCGATTATCAACAGTGTCGATGTCTGGAAAATGCCGTTGCAATGTATAATCAGCCAGGGCTCGGAGATCCTCAACAGTGCCCCATTTTGAAGCGTATTGAAAGGTTCCGACGCGCAGATGACTGGCAGCCACGCGGGTCAGAATTGCACCAGGCAGGACGGTTTCACGGAACACTGACTCACCGGTTGTCACGACCGCTAGGCTGCGGGTGGTAGCAATACCAAGCGCATGCATTGATTCGCTAATGATGTATTCGCGCAGCATCGGTCCAAGCACCGCGCGACCATCGCCTCGGCGGGAGTAGGGCGTTTTACCTGAACCCTTGAGTTGAATATCAAACCGCTCACCTAGGGGAGTAATCTGCTCGCCAAGCAGCAGAGCCCGGCCGTCCCCTAACAAGGCAAAATGCCCAAATTGATGCCCCGCGTAAGCTTGAGCAATAGGCAAAGCGCCTTCAGGAATCCGGTTGCCAGCAAGCACCGCTACGCCGTCATTGCTTTGCAGAGCGTGGATATTCAACCCCAGGGATCTTGCCAACGGATAATTGAGAATGATCAACTTCGGTGATCGTACAGCAGTTGGTTTGATACTGGTAAAAAATGATTTTGGCAGACGGGTATAACTGTTGTCTAAGTTCCATCCTGTTTCTATTATTGCTTTTGTCTTTGTCATCGCATCTCCTTTCTGTTGTTGTCTTTTTGTATCCTAGTTTTTATTTTACATAAATATAAGGAAACCCTTTTAGTGTAAATTACGCTGCTGACTAAGGTCGCTCTCGAATGCCGGGACAGTGGCGCAGTTCTAGTGTCTTACTTATGCCAATTTATTATTCCCTGATATCCTATTAATAATCGGAATAGACTTCAGGTTGCTTTATTGCCCGCGCGGCATGTAACGTGTAGTCAAGCAAATCCAGTAAGTGACAGCATCCCTGTTCCCCACCGACATGGCTGCTCAATTCCCGTTTGGTCAATGTCGAAATATCCAGGTTGCTTACAGTGGATAGGTGGCAGACGTTTTCAACACAGACAGGATCGGGGGCACGTAAGAAATCGCCGGTACACGACTTGATAACACCGGCTGCTATCACCAATTTCACACCGAGCTCATGGAATGAATCAGTAAACCCACCAACGGTGAACAGACTGCCGTCTTCCTGTACCCGAACAACGACCGTTTTGAAGCGGTTAAAAAGTCCTTCACCCCATTTACGATGCGCAATATATGCATACCAACTCTGGGTAATGCGCTCCGGATTGCTATATAACCGACACGAATTCCGATAGTTTTTTTTCCAAAAATCTTCGTACGTTTCTTGCGAAAGAAACCCTCGCTCCTTAAATAGGTAGGTTTCTGCCTGGATTATACCCCGCACGCATTCAGCCAATAGTTCCTTGGGTAGGTCACCCTGTTCCTTCCCCACTGCTTTTAGGGCACCACCAGCTTTCAAATATGCCTCTTCCCCGATTAAACTGGGAACATCACTACCACCGTTTAGTGTTCCCTGTGGCGAGCGATATATATCCCATCTTGCTTCCTGTATCGTAAAGGCGGTCGTCGCTCTAATTCTCCCTGTCGCTTCATAATCTGTACTCAACAGGTGACTATTTACCACAATCTCGCTGTCATTGACTTTTGTGACATTTGTAAAAAAGTTACTTTGAAACAATATTGTCATCATACACCTCCGCGCATCCATACCGTAAAGGCTTTCCCAATATTTTAGTAAAGCAGGTAACACGCCTCAAGTATAGATCATTATCATTACGGCCTATTAATGTAAATAAATTCTATATTCTACAAACATTTCCTATATGTAATTGATTTTTTACATTTTATTTTCATTACCTGAACTACACTCATAAAAATAAAACATGGGGACAGGTTTAATCTCAAGACACCTGTCCCCATGTTTTATAACTTTGCGAACTTTATATAAAAAAAACGCAATACTGCAAGAGAGCGGCTGACAACAAATCAGCTGCTCTCCTTTTTAGCCAGAAGTTTTGCGCCGCAAAGCTCTTGGCTAAAATCACCTAAGATTAGATGGGATTAAAAAACCATCTGCAGTAAGCATATGCTTATAGTTTACCTACTTAGTTAAACTAATACCAACAAAGAAGTCATCCATGTCTAGTAACCCTACATTCACTTTGACGCCCGATGCTATGTCAAAGCGGACGCCGAGATTTAGGTTGTCACCATCATATTCGGCCATCAGCGTCCCTTTATTGAAGTCTTTCTCGAAACCGCCAAATACGCCGTCAATGGTCCCGCCACCTATGCCATAATGCACGCGGGAGCCGCCTCCGATGTTTTGGCTAGCTACCAGGTAGGGGGTATTATCTATTTTATTGCCCGCATCTTGTATTCCGAAAGCTAATGCCGGACGTCCGTCGGCTTCAGGAAGGAACTTCCACTTTGCATTAAGGATGTTAAAATCTTCGAAATCATTGTCGAAGCGAGTGAGTCCGATCTCCACATCTTTAACTAGCCCCAAGTTAAGACTTAAGGAGTTAACATTATCCGCGGTATGCAAACCGATGGAATAACCTCCCTGATTAAGAGTTTCAGCAGTTGGTGTGGCTATTAGACCGGTCGGACCGATGAAATTAGGTGCCGCAGCTGTTGTACCCGTCATAGCAACTGTCAGAAGAACAGCGCCGATAAGAGTTTTACGCATTTAATTATCTCCTTTTAAGTAAAATTACTTCAAACCGTGAAAATGAGCTCTTTTAAAGGAATTCATTTCACATATAATTCTATCTGCTAATTGTGATGATTATGTGATTGTTTTAACGTTTTCGCAATTTTTTGGACAGCTTAATGCTATGATTATCATATCGACTGGTAACGATCACCAATTTTAAGGAAATATGTAATTTATACTAGAAACGGGATTTGCTAAATGGTAAGATTAACCTAAAATCAACCTTGTTGTATCATAAAATTACACCAGTCTAGTTGAGCATGGAACTTCTTTTGAAATGTCAGGTATATAAAAACTGCACGGGGGTTGGGATGATAAAAATTGCGCAAGTGTGTTATTCAATTTCTACTGGGGACGGAGTTAGCGGACAAGTTTTATGGATGGATTGGGCCTTTAAAAAGCTGGGCTATTGTGCCGAAATTTACTGTTACAGATATACCGAGGACATCGGGCATCTAAAACCGTTCACTGATCTCATTTATGACAAAGACACCATTGTAATTTACCATTTTTCTTGTGGCAATTCCCTAGCGAACAAAATCCTTGACTATCCCGGACCAATCTTACTATATTATCACAATATTACTCCTGCCCACTTTTTCTGGAGTTATAGCTGGGGCAACCTTAGGAACTGTCTCCGAGGGAGATATCAGTTAGGGAAACTTCGGAACAACACTATGTATGCTTGGGCAGCTTCTGAATATTCCCGGCAGGAACTGCTACAAAAAAAATACTCAAAAACCAGTGTGTTACCAATTTGTGTAGATTATCAAGCATACTATCAACAGCCGGAAGACATTCAATTGGTTTCAAGATATAAAGATGGTAAATTAAATATACTTTTTGTTGGCAGAGTGGTTCCCCATAAGAAGCAAGAGGATTTAATTAAAATATTGGCGTATTATAAGAAAGCTATTAACAAAGAAGTGAGATTGATCCTTGTTGGTAATAGTAAGACGTCCTATCAAGATAAATTATTACAACTAGCTAAGAACTTGGGCGTAGAAGAAGATGTTGTTTTCCCTGGAAAGGTGTCTTTTATCGAGCTTTGCACTTATTACCGTTTAAGTGATTTATTTCTATGCATGAGTGAACACGAAGGGTTTTGTATACCTTTAATTGAGAGTATGATTTTTATGAAGCCGGTATTTGCATATTCGGCGGCAGCAGTTGCCGAAACAGTAGATAATGCAGGAGTCTTGTTTCATGAGAAAGATATTGCGGATATTGCAAATACAATTTCGAGAACGATGAAGTCATCATCTGCCTTAGCACAATTAAATCACAATATGAAGATACGCCTAACTACTTTGGACCCCGAAGCTACACTGCAGAAGCTAAAATCTGATATGGATGACATAATCGAAACAAGGGCGCTATCCAAATAATTTTATTGAGGAGAACATTTTAGAGAGAGTTAAGCACCACTTCTCCTCCATTTTTCCAGAAATTCTTTCTCACATTAGTCTGTTCATTCCTAATATCTACAATCTTTTCGTTTTATTTTGTACCGAACTACAAACAGACAAAAACATGGGGACAGTTGGTGTTTGCTCAAAACAAGACACTGTCCCCATGTTTTCGTTTGTTTGTATCTATTTGTCTTCTTGCGTACAATTACTTTTTTCCGTAACATTCAGCAGTTTAAAACCAGTTCCCTGATGAAGTAGACGCTTAGCGTCGACGCCTATAATCTCATATATGACCACTTCCCCGGTAAGCCATGTCTCTAATCCAGGTCGTAAACATCTCGCCAGCGTGTAACCTGCTCTGCCTAAAGCGCCGTGAATATGCAATACAGGGATTCCTTCCTCACTTGGAGCAATAATTCCCGTAGCCAATATTTCATGGGCTTCACTCACAGGTAATACTATGGATTTAATCACATATAAGTCAATACAATTTTTCCGCTTCAACATATGCGTGTAAATGAAATGTGGAGCCATATAACGGTAATTGTTCAGATACCACGATATACCACCAATCCTTTCGTATAAACGCTAAACCCGGAAGTGGCTGACAGCTGTCTGGAGATCCTGCGCAAGCTTTGCAAGGCTTTGGCTGGAAGCTGCGATTTCCTCCATAGATGCCGATTGTTCTTCTGTTGCCGCCGACACTGTCTGAGCTTGTCCAACCGCCATTTTACTTTGCTCGTCGATTTCCCTTACCGATGCTACCATCTGCTGACTACCACTAGCCATCTGCTGCATCGCGGCAGAAGTCTCCTTCACTTGTTCAGATACTTGCTTTACCAGCGTCGCAATTTCCTTAAATGTATGTCCTGCCGCAGTGACTAACTCTGTTCCAACCCTAACCTCGCGGGTACCTTCACCCATAGCTACAACTGCTTTATCAGTATCCTCCTGAATTTCACTAATTAAGGTGGCGATCTGTTTTGCCGCCCCTTGGGATTGTTCCGCCAACTTACGAACTTCTTCCGCTACGACAGCAAACCCTCTTCCCTGCTCACCCGCTCTGGCGGCCTCAATAGCAGCATTGAGCGCTAATAAATTTGTCTGCCCGGCGATTCCGGATATAGCATCAACAATCTGCCCGATTTCCTTAGATCTCTCGCCCAGCTTAGCCACGACTTGCGCTGAATTATTGACGGTCTGTTCAATGTTAGTCATTTGACTAACCGCTTTCTCAACAGCATAATCACCCTCTTTTGCCTTTTCGGCTGCTTCAAAGGAATTACCAGCAACCTGATTGGCGCCAGCGGATGCTTGTTGAATACCGGCTGATATTTGCTCGACAACAGCGGATGTTTCGTCTACTGCTTTTAATTGTTTTTCCGCACCGCTTGCTACATCACTAATTGCTCCCGCTACTTGAACTACAGCCTGAGCTGACTGATCGGCGCTGGCGGTCAATTCTTCTGAAGAAGCTGCTACCTGTTCAGCCGAATCATTCACTTGTTTCAAAACTGTACGAAGGTTGCTCCGTATACTACATAGTGCTTCTGCTAATTGACCAATTTCATCTTTGCTAAGCACCCTGCGGGGCTTGTCACGAAAATCTCCGGCAGCTAAATCTTTACAAACTGATACCATTAATTGCAAAGGTTTTGTTATCATACCTGCGATGCACAGTCCGATTACCCCTAATATTAAGAATGCTGCCACAAGAATTCCGATCGTAATCTGCGTAGCCTTTGCGGCTGCTGCCTGATTATTGGCATTCATTTGTTCCGCTATTTTATTGTAGTAATCGGAAAGCTCCTTCAAATTATTACTATAAACAGTGCACAAGGGCGTAACTTTCGAAGAATATAGCGCATAAGCTTCCGCATTTTTATTTTGCGTTGCCAACTCGATAACCTCGGTTCTGGCTGCACGATATTTTTGTTGCGATTCTTTTATTTTAGCCAGTAAAACTGTCGCTTTAGCATCCAACGCTAATTTTTCTACCGCCGCCAGATGTTGATTGACTTCTTGCATATGATCGTTAATCTCTTGTTTTAATTCCTGCTTCTTTCTAACATCGGTTGTCAGCATCAATTCCAACATAAAACTGTTAATGCTATTAATATCAGCGAGACTTTCTTTTATCTGTTGGTTAGGAACAAAGCGCTCTCGATACATAAAAGTTATTTGCGTGCTAGATTCTTGGAGATAATAATACCCAGTAAACCCCACAGCACCTAGCGATAAGAATGCAACGAGAATTAAGACACCTAGTTTCAAGCTTACTTTCATGTTTTTAAAAAAGTCCATAACTCTCGAGGCCACTGAAAAAGTGGCACTCAGGGAAACTAATTTAAAAAAAGAGCTTGGAATTACGAATAAATGAGTAATTCCAGCTCTTTTTTTGATACAATTGAAGTAACAACTTAAGCAGGTGATTTGATGATAAAAAAGCAAACGAGTCTGGCCTTTAGTCCATTTATGGGCATATACGAGATGATCATACCAAAGGATAATTTATT
>Ga0074193_1002752_pt1 | contig 14899 bp, 13 predicted proteins | sample EPASupsiteHSE605_FD_64523 | JGI IMG/M metagenome (GOLD analysis project Ga0074193, IMG submission 64523) | Bioremediated contaminated groundwater from EPA Superfund site, New Mexico - Sample HSE6-05 | ecosystem: Environmental > Aquatic > Deep subsurface > Groundwater > Contaminated ... | reverse complement strand
CAAAAGGTTTGCGGTTAAATCTTTTAAAAAAAGGCTTGTGATCACGCTATCTGGGTGATCCGAAACGAAATTTTCGTAAATTTGCCTTCCTGAGTGAGTTAAAAATCAGTTTATCTAATCTGTATAAATCGGCCCTCTTGAGCGAACAAAGTGAGCGAAAAGGGCCCCGTCCTCCCAAAGCGGAACTTGGGTAATTCAGCCCTCTTGAGCGAACAAAGTGAGCGAAAAGGGCCCCGTCCTCCCGAGACGGGACTCGGGTGACGGGACTCGGGATGTGGAACTCAAGTGCCTACTCTGGTCCTACTCTGGTCCTACTCTGGTTTTACATAAGTTTTTCCTTCTAGCCACAATTTGAGTTCTTCCTGTCTTTCAGGGCCTATTATTCCGGTATCCACATCTTCAAAAGATTTAAGCAAATCTTTCTGGACAGTCTGTGAGAGATAGGCATCAGCCATTGGAAAAAGCTCATTTTCCTCCTTGTCAATATGCAGAGTCAAAAGTTGCATATAGGCTTTTGAGTACTCAACCATAGCAGAGAGTTCCCTATTTTCCTCTTTCTCGAAAATGACTTTATCAATTTCATTAATATATTGCCTTTCCTCTTCGTGTTCTTTTTTAAGGGAGGTTATCAGTTCTTTTGCCCCTAAAACTCCTGCTTTTTCCATTTCCGGGAAGAGGTAAATTTCTTCTTTTATATAGTGAGATTTTTCAATAAATTCTTTAACGAATACTATGAATCCTTCAAGGTTATTCTGTTCTACACTTCTTCCAGATTCTATTTCCGCACATATTTCTTCAAGGACTGGCAGTATTACTTGTTTGATAATCCTGTGTTCCTCTCTTAAGTCATCTGTCGGTGTCATACTACTCCCCATTGCCTCTTGAAAGTAACTTCGATCTTTTTTATCCTATAAATATAGCAATCTTGTTCAAGAACAAAACCTTAGAATCCTATATAAAATTTTTAGAACTCTATTTAATATTCAATTTCAATACCCAACAATAATAGAGTGATCCATCAATAATAAGCTTATATTACTCTAGAAAATACAGACAGTAACGCTACATTCTTTTTATCGACTCAGTTCAAAATTGAGTGTAAGAATTATAGAGTGTAAGAATTATAGAGTGTAAGAATTATATTATCATTAAACAAACGAGTTTGGAGAAAAAGCATACTCAAAAACATTTGATATTATTGAAAATGAATGGAGTTTCTGGATTGAAGTTTTTTTAGAAATATTTTTAAGTTCCCAATTGTTGAATTACCTATGCAAAAGAAAAGGCTTCTTCAGGACATCGGGCTGACGGCTTATGAAGCATCTGCATATCTTTCTCTCTTAAAATTCGGAGTCTCCGAGGCAAATCACATCGGCAGGGATGCTGACGTACCCTATGGGAAGATATACACTGTTCTTGAATCACTGGCAGGAAAAGGTTTTGTAGAAGTCCAGGCTTCAAGGCCTAAAAAGTTCAGGGCGGTTGATCCTGAAATTGCCTTAAATTTATTTTTTGAGAGGAGAAAGTCCGAGTTTGAAAGAGAAGTCATAACTTTAAAGGGTTTTATTGAAGAGGTAAAACAGGTTTTGAAAACCATACCTACTCAGAAACGAAAAGATGAGGTCTTCTGGACGACTGCCGTAACCGAGTCCGAAATCAGGAAGTTTGCTGTTTCTACCTATGGAGAAATAAAAAAGTCAGTACTTATAATTCCTCCTTTATTCGGAATGCCCATCGTTCCTAGCTTGCTGCCTGAAGTTCTAAAAGCTATTGACCGAGGGGTCAAAATCAGGCTGCTGGGATCTCATCGCTTTACATCTCTTTCTTCTCTGATTTCACTGCTTGGAGATGAGGATTTCGACAAGTTCAAAAAGGGTATGAAGATAAGGCTTGTCCAGAAGAGTTTTAATTCCTGCTTTGGCACCTTTGACGACAGTGTTGTAGTGCTGTTTCAGCTCCATCCTCAGGATAATGACCGCATCCTTTCGGTTGTGAAAATCCGGGATGCAGGGCTTGCGAAAAATCTTAGTAAGGAATTCGATCTCCTCTGGAATGAGGGAGAAGAGTTTGATTTTGAAAAAGTTACTGGAAGATAAGATTTTCCGAATTATCAGGAATAGATAAATAACATATATACAGATACAATACTACTATTATACTAATAACCAGTTGAATTATGACAGGTTAATTACAATGGGGGTTAGCAAATATGGGAGAACATGGGGAAGGATGTTGTGGAGGACGTCAGGAAGAACACGGAGACCTCGAACATGAAGAGTTACTGGAAAGCATGAGCGAGAAGCTGGGTTTTACTCCTCATATCCTTGAGATCCTTGGAGAACTTGACAGCGAATCTCTTAAAAAATATAACAGATGCAATAAGAAACTACTTTCTGACGGTGCCCTACCTGCAAAAACAAAAATCCTGGTAGCACTTGCAGTCGTTGCAGCCAAGCAGTGTGAAAGGTGCACGGTTGTGCAGATGCAAAGTGCACTAAAGAATGGGGCTACCAAAGAAGAAATTATGGAACTTATGGATGTTATATTCATAACTTCAGGAGCACCTGCAGTAGCAGCTTGCAGGGATGCGTTAAAACTGCTAAAGTCAAAATCCTAAAGTAAAATCCTTTAATTTTACAAAGAGTTATATTTTACTCTTGTAAAGTCTTTTTTAAATGCCTGTAAGCCTGAATATAACAGTTAAATACTAATAATACCGAAAAAACTGTAGAATTCTCTAACAATGCCTTTAAATTATATATTAGACTTTTTTGAGAGCAAGTTAGTTTAAAATGCTTTCTTAAAGAGTCAATTCTTAATTCCTGCTTTTCAGTCCGGCATTCATGAATATTTCCTCCTGATTATTCATAGTTTTCCATTTCAAGGTTATCCAGGTAATAAGCAGTCGAATGCGAACTTTTGCGCCCTTCAGGCAGGTATCTCCAGCTACTACGGCTGCGCAGAATTCCGTAGTATTTATCAGATTAATTGTTCATCAGATTAGTTGTTTATCAGATTAGTTGTTTATCAGATTAGTTGTTTGGACTGCCTCATTTTGATTTCCAACACCTCACCAATCTCCCTGAAACATCCTTTAATTTCTGTGGCTTTTTACACGCATCCGTTCTCTCACGGCATAATCTGTAGTAGGAACAACCTGAAAAACCATAAGGAAGTTCTCCAATATCCTCCGGCACCAAAACCTCAAGTGACATATACCGTGCTGCATCCAGAAGAGCGCGCGTATACGGATGCAGTGGTCGGTCAAACACATTCGTCCCTTCCTCAACAATCTCACCTGCATACATCACCAGTACCCGATCGGAAACAGCCTTCGCCGCCTCCAGGTCGTGTGTAATAAACACCAGGCTGAGACCGCGTTTCATCTGAATCTCTTTGAGCATCGTCACAATAAAAGCCTGCACCGACACATCAAGCATTGAGGTCGCTTCGTCACAGACCAGTAACTCAGGCTTCAGAGCAAGTGCTCTGGCAATTACAACCCTCTGCAGTTCCCCTCCTGAAAGCTCGTGAGGATACCGGGTCTTGTGCTCCGCAGAAAGCCCTACCTCTGCAAACAGGGCATCTACATTTGCCGAAATCTCCTCTCTGGAAAAACCTCCGCAAATAACAAATGGCTCGGCAACCGATTTTTCAACCGTCCATCTAGGATCAACCACATCATCCGGATTCTGGGGAATCAGCTGGATTTTCCCCATAAACTTCCGAAGATTCTTCCAGCTCATCCCGGTCAGTTTCGTCCCGTTGAAAAATACTTCCCCGGAAACCGGCGCCAATTGCTGGACAAGAATCTTTGCAAGTGTTGATTTACCACACCCAGACTCCCCGACAACAGCCACCGTCTCGCCCGGAAAAAACTCAAGATCGACGCCGCAGACAGCGGTTTTTTTAACTGTTTTAATCAGTCCTGAGGTATAAACATAATGCAGATTATCTGCTTTAAGCATACATCCAGCACCTCACACATCTTCCATTTATTTCCACAACCGGCGGATTCTTCAAGCACCTGTCCGCTTTATTCGGGCATCGAGGATGAAACCTGCAGCCTTCCGGCATCTCAATCATCGAAGGTGACGGGCCTGGAATCGGATGCATGCCACGCTCCGGCACCGCATCTAAAAGTGCCTGTGAATACGGATGCAAAGGTTCTTTGAAAAACGGTTCCTTCTCTGCAATTTCTATAATCTGCCCGCAATAGTTTACCGCGATTCTGTCTGACATAGCTCGGGCAAAACCTACATCATGCGTAATTAAAAGAAACGCACAGCCTTTAGAGGCAACCTTTTGAAAAATTGCTGCAATATTGCGCTTCTTAAGCACATCAACACCTTTTGTCGGTTCATCAGCGATAATCAGTTCAGGATTTGCAGCCGTTCCCATTGCAACCATTGCTCTTTGTAACATTCCGCCGCTGTACTGGAACGGGTATTCCCTTTCCCGCACTTCAGGAGGAATGATATCAAAATACTTCAGAGCCTGACATGTCCTGGACTTTGCATCTTCTTTACTCATTCCAAGATGTGCCTGCATTGGCTCTGCAACTTGAGTGCCAACCCTTATTCCGGGGTTCATTGCAAGATATGGGTTCTGAGCAATTGATGAAACTATTTTGCCGCGGACTTTCTGCATTTCCTTCTCGGAAAGAGCTGAAATTTCCATACCTCCAAGTTCCACTTTGCCGGAAAACATCGCATTCAGGGGAAGTAGCCGCATTATTGCCTGGCCAAGAATTGACTTACCGCTGCCTGACTCCCCAATCAGTGAAAAAACCTCGTGTTTGTTAATCGAAAATGTCGCATTATCAACCGCGTGAACTGTTCCTTGCTCAGTCGGGATTATTACGGAAACGTCGGATACTTTCAGCAGTACATCAGACATGTCAGAACCTTCCTTCAAGTTCAATATTTTTCATCTTCTGGTCAAGTGCATCCCTCAACCCGTCGCCGAAGTAGTTGAATGCGAGAACAGTTATCATTATAAAAAGACCTGGGAAAAGCATCAGCCAGGGAGCAGTTGTGAAATATGTACGGCCTGCATTCAGCATTGCACCCCATTCCGGTGTTGACGGCTGCACCCCAAGTCCAAGGAAACTTAAACCGGCCGCTGCCAGAATCACATTCCCTATTCCAAGCGATGCCATAATCAAAACAGGAGATATAATGTTAGGAAGAACATGCTTTATCATTACATAAGCGTTTGAAGCACCAATCCACCTGGATGCCCGAACATAGCCTTTTGTCTTGACATCAAGTGTTGAACCTCGTGCAACCCTTGCAAATACCGTCCACTCGACAGCAATTAAAGCAAGCATCATGTTTTCCATCCCCTGTCCCAGAAAAGCAGTAATTGCAAGTGCCAGAAACATCGACGGAAAAGCAAGAAAACTGTCCGTTAGCCGCATGATAATCTCATCCAGCCACCCTCCGTAATACCCTGCCAGAACGCCAAGCGTCACTCCTATTGCAAGCGAAATGCTAACAACCGCAAACCCGACTAAAAGTGATGCTTGCGCACCGTACATTACCATTGTAAGGATATCGCGGCCAAGGTTATCGGTCCCGAAAAGGTGGTTGGAAGACGGAGGCTGCAGACGGTTCTGCAGGTCTTTTTCCGTGTAATCATATGGGGCTAAAAAACCGGCAAATATGGCCATGAAGATAAGCCCGCCGAGAATTATCAGGGAAAGAGCGATCTGTCTGTTTTTAAGAAGTTTTATCATAGCGTATCTCCGGATTAGCCCAAACGTAGACAAGGTCTACAAAGAAGTTGATCAGAAGGAAAATTACGGCAACAAAGAGTACCGAACCCTGTACCATCATATAGTCGTGGGAAAGAATTGAGTCCACCACAAGATTTCCAATGCCTGACCATCCGAAAATTGTCTCAACAACAACCGAGCCGTTTAAGAGAAAACCAATCGACAGACCGATCACCGTGATAACCGGAACAAGTGCATTTTTCAACGCGTGCCTGATAATGATGATTTTTTCAGAAAGTCCTTTTCCACGTGCGGTCTGGATGTACTCCTTTCCCATGACGTCCAGCATGCTTGAACGGATCATCCTCATCATTACAGCTGCTGACCCTGTCCCGAGAACAGCTGCCGGCAAAATCATGTAGCTGATGTCTGTCCCGTGGCCGAATCCGGATGCTGGGAGCCAGTGAACGATTACTGAGAAGAAAATTATCATCAGATAGGCCTGCCAGAAGTTAGGAATGGATACTCCGAGAAGAGCGCCAAAGCGACAGGCGTCGTCAACAATGGTATTATGTTTCAGAGCTGAAACCACGCCGAGAGGGATAGCAATAATAAGAGCAATTGCAAGGGCAAGAACGGAAAGTTTCAGCGTATTCTCGAATGCATTCAGAACAGTTTCAAATACAGACTGTTCGCTCATGTACGAGTAGCCAAAGTCTCCGACAGCTGCGTTTTTGATCCAGTTCAAATACTGGATGTAAAACGGCTGGTCAAGACCGTGGGCTATGCGGAAAGCTTCAACAGCTGCTTCATCATATCCACCCGAGGGACTTGTCATCATAATCTCTGCCGGGTCGCCCGGCGCGATATAGATGAGTGAAAAACTCATGAATGAGATAAATATGAGAACCGGGACGAGATACAGAACCCGACGGATGAAATACTCATTTAGCATTGCAGTACCTCTTGACAAGCTCAACGCTTTCTTGCAGAGATGAGGTATGGAGGTTCGGATGCTACAATCCCCTTGGACCATGTTTCAGCAAAAATGCGTTATATCTGTCATCTGCAATTTTGTCTTCCATTTTTATTCCTCAATGTTTTATTCCGGTGGCAAGATACGGAACAGATAAATAGTCATAACCTTCCGGATCGCATCTTTTCATATACTCTGCATACTCGGGAAGAGATTTACAGGAGACCTCGGAAAAACCGTTATTTTCCATGATGGCTGTAACCATTTCAGGTGAGTTACTGTCATAAAGCGGAAGATACTCAATTAACTCATCATGATTTCTTTCTTCCGGGTTGTAATTTCTGTTTGGGACATATCCTGGCTGGAACCATTGACCATCGATTGCAAGAATTCTGCCCCCGGGTACCAGGACTCTCAGGCATTCACTGAAGAATTTGTCATGGTCCGTTAGCGTCCAGAGAAGGTGCATGTTTACGATAATATCAAACGTACTATCTTCAAAAGGCAGGTTTTCTCCGTCACCTTCAACAAACCTGATTGACAAATTGCGGTTCTTTGCTCCTTCTTTTGCACGTGCAAGCATCTCTTCCGAGATATCAAGAGCAGTGACATCGTGTCCCATTTCGGCAAAAACAAATGCCTGGATGCCAGGCCCTGTTCCAATATCAAGGACATTGAGTTTCTTACCAGCTGGCAGCTTCTCTGAAAAGAGGTTTTGCATCAGGAGGATCTCTTCATCAAGGTGGTCACGATACATTTTCCGATAATTCGGACTAATCTTGTTCCAGTGTTCTGTAATTTTGTCTTTCATTTTTTAATCCCTCAGGCAAGTTCCATTTCCTTTGTAATGAATGTGTATTCGTTTGGATAAATTTCAAAACCTTTGAGATTGGGGGAAAGTCCGTCAATTTCCTTCTTGTATGCGATACAGACCAGTACTGCGTCATTCTGGACCTGTTCCTGAATCATGTCGTAGAGTTTTGTACGTTTTTCTTTGTCTGTCTCAGCCCTTGCTTCAAGAATCCACTCATCAACCTGAGGATTGGAATAGCGGAGCCATGTGGATGCATAAGTTCCGGTTGAAAGGAAGTGGCTTGATACGAAATAGTCAGGGTCTCCTACAGGTGCGACACCCCATGAATAGAGTGCAAGGTCATAATTTCCTGATACTGCATCGGCACTAATTGAGTTTGTTTCGGCAATTTTTATTGTAGTAGTGATGCCGATTCTTTCAAACTGGGAGGCAATTACTTCTGCCATTGGCTGGTGTGCTGCCTGTTTTGTATAGGTCTGGATTTCAATTGTGAACGGTTTACCGTTGTAATAGAGTCTACCATCACTTCCCTGCTTGATTCCCGCTTCGGTAAAGAGTTCAAGAGCTTTTTCAGGGTTATATTCGTAAGCTTCAATCTTGTCGTTCGCATTCCAGGGCATGATGTCCGGGAATATTCCAGCTGCTGGAGAGCCGGCAACACCTTCAAGGGCTGTATCAACGATTTCCTGGCGATCAATTGCATAATTAAGTGCCTGGCGAACCTTTACATCGTCGAATGGTGCTTTTCCTTCGTTAATGTACATGAAATAGGTTCTAAGCGTTTCTTTGGATACGATATTAGTGTCAGGGTCAGCTTCAAGGGCTGCGTACTCGCTTTGCAGGACATCTCTTGTAATGTCAACATCGCCTGATTTGAGCAGAAGAGTTCTTGCAGCGGCATCTTTGCTGTACTGGATAATTATTCTGTCAATTTTTGGCGCTTTACCCCAGTAATCAGGATTCTTTACCAGTTCTATACTGGCACCCGGTTCAAATGAGACAAATTTGTATGGTCCCGTTCCGACAGGTTCGGTATCAAGATTTTCTGCATCAGGACTTACAATTGACATGATGGTGTCTGTGAACATGAAAATAGTTGGTGCATATGATTCATTTGTTTCCACGACGATTGTGTAGTCATCGGTTTTGTAGACGTTTTTGATAAAAGAGTATTCTGATGACCTGCTGTTTGAGGGGTCAAGAACTCTGTTGATGGAATAAATCACGGCATCTGCGTCCATTATAGTTCCGTCATGGAAGGTTACGTTCCTGCGGAGCTGAATTTCCCATTCGGTATCATTTAACTGTTTATAGCCTGTTGCAAGTTCAGGCTGGAGATTCATGTTTTCGTCATAAGAGAAGAGAGTCTCATAGATTCCTGTTCTTCGCATAGGCCAGCCTTCCCATGAAATGGAAGGATCAAGGCTTCCTCCTGTATCAGGGCCAGTTGTGAGAGCTACGCGAAGAAGTTTTTCTTCAGAACCCTCTGTCTGAACACAACCCGAACAGATGACGACTGCAATAAAAAAAACTGTCGTGCAGGCAAATGATAACTTCGTCCTTAACGCCATGTCAATACCTCTTCCAGTAGAAAAATTGTAATTATCCGGCTGGATAATACGGCATATCGTAATTTCCAGCCCGGATAAAACAACATCAACATTCATTATTCACTTCACCAATCTTTTCCGTGATGAAAAACCCTTGAAAAATATCCGTTTTCAGACATCACATAATTTCAGAGATTGTTCACGGCATGTTGTCGTAAAAAGGAAGAGATCGTTCAGAACTTCGCTGCGTAAGCTTTATCCTTTACTGATCTCTCCAAGAACACCTTTCTACAAATAAAACATTAAACCTGCTTTCTACAAATAACATCAAACATGCTGTCTGCAAACGGCAGTTTTTCCTCATTTCCTCCTGCAAATTTATGCAAATCCGATGTCCTTGGTGATGATTGTATACTCGTTTGGATACATCTCAAAGCCTGTCACATTTGATGACAGTGCATAAATTTCGTTGGCATAGAAAACGGGCAGTAGTACTGCGTCTTTCTGAATCTGTATCTGGATTTTATCATACAGCTCAGCACGTTTCTTTCCGTCAGTTTCGGTTCTTGCTTCAAGAATCCACTTATCTACCTGAGGATTGGAATAGCGGAGCCATTTGGACGCGTAGTTGCCTGTTGAGAGGTAATGGCTTGAGAGGAAGTAGTCCGGATCACCGGTAGGTGCAGTGCTCCACGCGGCAAGTGAGAGGTCATAATTTCCTGCAACCGCGTTTTCCGTAAGTGCAGCACTTTCCAAAATTGTGACCTTTGAGGTTATGCCAATTTTTTCTAACTGTGAGGCGATGATTTCTGCACTCGGCTGAAGAGCTGCACGCTTTGTGTAGGTCTGGATTTCAATGGTGAATGGTTTTCCGTTGTAGTACAGCTTACCATCTGTGCCTTTCGTGATTCCTGCTTCTTCAAAGAGTTTCAGAGCCTTTTCAGGGTTATAGTCGTAGGATTCAACCTGATTGTTTGCGTTCCATGGCATGGTATTTGTGAATATTCCCTTTGCCGGTATACCGGAGACTCCTTCGAGTGCTGTATCAACGATTTCCTGGTGGTTGATCGCATAAAAGAGGGCCTGGCGGACTCTGGTGTCATTGAATGGGGCTTTGCCGCCATTTATATACAGGAAATATGTCCGCAGCGTTTCTTTGGAAGTGACGTTTATATCAGGGTTACTCTTAAGTGCCGAATACTCGCTCTGGAGAGGATCTCTGGAAATGTCGACATCTCCTGATTTTATCAGCATTGTTCTTGCCGTACTGTCTTTGTTGTACTGAATGAGTATACGGTCAACTTTGGCCTCGCCGTCCCAGTAATTAGGGTTCTTTTCGACTTCAAGGCTTGCACCCGGTTCGAAGGAAACAAACTTGAAAGGACCGGTTCCATCCGGCTGTTTGTCCGCATCAACAATGTTGGGACTGACTATAGACATGACAGGGTCTACAAGGGATGAAATTAATGGAGCATAGACATCATTAGTTTCAAGGACAATAGTGTACTCACCAGTCTTTCGTACATCTTTGATGAAGGAGTACTCTGATGACCTGCTGTTTGACGGATCAAGCACTCTTTTAAGCGAGAAGAGAACCGCATCTGCATCCATTTTTGTTCCGTCGTGGAAGGTTACATCCTTACGGAGCTGAATTTCCCACTCGGTATCGTTTAATTGTTTGTATCCGGATGCGAGTTTGGGCATAAGGTTCATGTCTGCATCGTAGTAGAACAATGTTTCATAGATGCCTGCCTGATGGACATACCACCCTGTCCAGCCGTTGGCAGGATCAAGACTGCCCCCGGTATCAGGACCTTCGTTAAAAACTACGCGGAGGACTTTTTCTTTAGACGCCTCCCCGGTATCAACACATCCTGCACAGAGCAATGCTACAATTAGAATTACAGCAACAGTAGGGATGACAATTTTTGTTTTTTGTGCATTAAATTTCATTATTAACACCAGTACATAAATATTTAGTTTATTAACGTTGTTTTTAACTAGAGTATGCGGAGTATATTTAAAATGTGTGATTTTATTTTATATCTGTATATTTAAAGTGTGTGATTTTATTCCATACCTATCCGGTAAGTATGATTAAGTACAAATTTTATTTGAATCCAAAATTATTCAGTAAGCCGTATATGTGACCTGGTAGATATTGTATTGCAGGTTTAACCGGACTACAACATCCCCGGGTTTGATAACTCGTTTTCAATCTAAGAAAGCTTTTTCAGGATATGGCATCCTCCATTTAGACCATTTTATTTATTTTTACCATTTGGAATAATATTATGCAGAATAGACGTATAACTTAATCGTTATTTATTTCAGTTAAATCAGAAAATAAAATGCATAACTATTAATATATTGTTAATTATGATGAGTTAAGCAAATTATTATTATAAATAGTAATACTTATTGTCTTATTCATACGCAATAAAATATAATTTTATGGAAAAAGATATCAAAATCACAGATTACCATACAGGCTTTCGAACTCACTCATCATTATGCAAATATAAGAGGTTAAGGCCTTTATTCGTGATGAGATGACGTTAATCCAAATTAATCATGTTACAAACATATCGCTCTGGATAACAATATTGTTCCGGATAGAAACAGTTTGGTGTCAAGTTTGTTTGAGGAATAGAAATGACAGGTGAAACACTGGAAATGACAGATGAAACACTGGAAATGACAGATGAAATATTAGAAGTGAAAGATGGAATATTAGAAATGAAGGATAAAATTTTAGAATACTGGGACTACAGAAGTTCTGATTATCATACGGAATATGCCAAATGTATGGATGAAGAAATGGAGATTTGGAAATCTCTGTTTTATGAAATACTGCTAACGGATAAAAAAATCCGTGCCGTAGAAGTAGGAACAGGTCCTGGAATTCTTGCAATCTCTCTTGCCGCCATGGGGCATGATGTAACCGGTGTGGATTTGTCAGAAAATATGCTTGAAAAAGCAGCGGAAAATGCCAGAAAAAAAGGAGTAGATGTTTCGTTAGTACAGGGAGACGCAGAAGAAATTCCTCTAAGTGATGGAGAGTATGATTTCGTTTTGAGCAAATATCTTCTCTGGACCCTGCCTCAACCGGACAAGTTTATAAATGAGTGCTCCAGGCTTTTAAAAGATGGCGGCCTTATGATGATAATTGATGGTTTGTGGTTCCAGAACCCTGACGGGACAGAGAAGGAAAGCAGTCGTAATGACAGATTTAATGAGTTGTATTCTGGTGTTAAGCCGAACCTGCCCCTTGCGAAAAACAATACACCTGAGAGGATAACCGCCCTTGCACAATCCCATGGGTTTGAGGCTGTTTCATGGAGGTTCTTGAAAGATTATGATGCTTTTTTGGAACGGAATGATCCATCCGGTCATTCGGCAGGGTATATCCAGCCTCCGCATATGATTCTTGCAAAGAAAAGAAGTCAGACTTGATTAATCTTTTTTGGTCCTTCGTAAGTCAAACTTGATTTGACTCTTCGTAAGTCGGATTTGATTAATCTTTTCTGACTCTTCGTAGTTTTGTATAATCAAGTTGTTGACTTTAAGCCTTAAACATATGCAGGGGACTTCCTCATTCACCCTATTTTATTCTGAAGACTGCTAGCATATAGAACATTGCGAAGATCAGAATCTTATTTGTGGCCAGCGTTTAAAAAACCGGCGAATATACTGTTTTTTAATTAATCACATAATTATAGTCAGAATTAATAACTTTATAGACAAACTGTTCTATCCAATTTAATCATTAAATGAGGCAAGAAATATATAATCCAAAATTGAATGATATTTCCTTTTATACTTATTTTTGAATATGAGTTGGGGCATATACTCAAACAAATAATTTATGACCAAATCACTAAACAATAAAAATATTAGAGAGTGGTCCCTACTCAAAATCTGCTTGAAAATTGCATTGTTAGAGAATTTGGCCGGAAAAGTTATAAGGAGTTAAGTAAGAGAAATTTATGGAGTTTGAAAGTACTCGTCAAGGGACTCAAACCCCATAAAACATGTCCTAGAGGCACGATTAAGTTAACTTTGGGTATATTTAAGCTTGCTTAATTCTGCCTCCTGGGTAAAACATACAGGAGTTAAAATATGAAGAATGGTAAAAAATCGTTAATTGGAATATTACTGCTAACCTTATTTCTGGTAAATATGACAGCTCCTGCGTCAGCATATGTATAACGGAGCATACTGGTATAATGGAATAGCACCTGTTCAAGAAAGGTACATCAATTCCAAGTTCTTGGTCAACTACTCTAACTGCAGCTGCGGATACATGGAATAACGTAGGTACAAACTTCTATTTTTCTTGGATGATAACCAACAACAAATTTAATTACGCCCCGTTTTTACCAAATACAACTTTACCAAATACAACAATAGCAAGCACATATCCTGACCCATCTGGCGACAAAATGATAGGATGTACAGTAACTTTTAACAAGAATTTGGTTTAGTCAACCTCAGGAGAACCAGGGAAGTTTGATGTACATAATATTGCTACTCATGAATTTGGGCACTGGTTACGTTTAGGTCATTCAAGTGAGACCGAGGCAACAACGTACAAGAACTCAGAATTAGGTGAAACCAAGAAACGAACCCTTCATACAGATGACATACAGGGAATTAGATCCATCTATGACTAAGAGGTGAAGACTTATGAATATGAAAAATAGTACAAAATATGGAATTCTTTTTGTTGGTTTATTCTTTTTGCTTGCGTTAATTGCTTTAGGATTACCAAACTTTTCAGAAAACAATATCAAACCTGCGAGTAATGATAAGCCACTTGCGAGTAATAGCGATAAACCAATTAATATTACTATAAGTTCATTAGTAGTAGCCTGCACCCATGAGGATTTAAATAATTACTCTGACACTATTGTCACAGGTACGGTTAAGCAGATTCTTCCATCTAAGTGGAATACACTTGACGGTAAGAGACCAGGTGAAGATAATGTCAAAGGTGATCAAAGTTCCTTTATCTACACTGACATCGTTTTAAGTGTAGATAAATATCTTAAAAAACCTTCCGAATCCAAAGAGTCTAAAGAGATTATTGTGAGAATAGTTGGTGGGACAATTGGTGCTGATCGTGTAATATCAGAAGACGAACCGAGCTTCAAAACTGGAGAAAAGGTTTTACTCTACTTAACCAAGGATACTATAAATGTTGATTCAGAACATTATTTAGTAACAGGATCTGATCAGGGTAAGTTTATATTAACTGACGATGGGAAGGCTGTAAGACCTGATGAAACCGTTAGTCAGGAAGAATTACTGAGTACAATTAAAAATAAGTCATCTGTTTAAGTAGCCTTTTAAGGCTACATAATTTTTATGACGATTAATATGGAATTTGTCAGACTGTTGAAAAGGTAGAGTTTCAGAAAAATTTATGAAAGAAAGAAAATTAACCTTTTTTTAAGCTTTTTCTAAAGCTACTTTTCAGTATGGTACAAATACTCAGAAAAACATTAGTTTTTTGAAACAACGAACAAAAAGGAAAAATTTAATAGGAGATTAAAGTTATAAAGTAATTCTTGACACTGCTTTCTTAAAGTCTTTGTTTTTCTTGTACTTTTCTTTTTAACTGAGTTTGCCAAAATTGATGAAAATGATTTAAAAGCAGAAAAATGATTTATAATCATTTATTTAACTAAAAAATTACATCAAATCATCGCTCTCGAGTCTTTAAAAAAATCACCATCAAATGGGGTTGAATACTGAATCAATTATAAGAACTTAAATGGTAATGTTTATTTCTCCAGTGATAATTCAATACAGTGTTTTTACCCTTCAATATCATC
>Ga0074193_1002751_pt1 | contig 14905 bp, 12 predicted proteins | sample EPASupsiteHSE605_FD_64523 | JGI IMG/M metagenome (GOLD analysis project Ga0074193, IMG submission 64523) | Bioremediated contaminated groundwater from EPA Superfund site, New Mexico - Sample HSE6-05 | ecosystem: Environmental > Aquatic > Deep subsurface > Groundwater > Contaminated ... | reverse complement strand
TTTCGCCGTCCTTCCTGGCCCGGTAGTAGACAGCGGCCTCCTCGCAGAACGATTGGACGACCGCGACGAGCGCTGCGACCCTGCGGTCCGCGAGCCACGACCCGAGCCTGAAGGCGCCGGCCACGGCCACTGCGACGAGCACGCCCTCGGGCCAGCCCTCGGCGACGATACCCACGCCGCCACCCGCAGTGACGGCGACTGCGCCGGCGATGATGCCGGCGTGCATGGACTGTTTCATGGTTCCCTCCTTGAGAAGAGAGGGATGGGGGTCAGGAGAGTATTGCCCGAGCGATGCTATATGACGCTCAATACCGTAACCTTCGTTTCATGGCGGGAGAGGAAAGAAGGGAATGGGAATAGGGTATCGAGATGGCCGGCCTTCGTCAATTATGCCGTGTCCCGGAAACGTGGTGAAGCCATATCGTTCTCTGCCGCCACGCAACGCTTCCTGGGGAGAAGATCACACATTGACATACCGGATTGGGTTCTGACCCCCTTTTCCAACAGAATGGCCCACGTACTCGGTGCGAATGTCGTCCGCGACGACTCCCGAGAACTCCCATCTTCCGCTGTCTTTGAACTCGGCCGAATCTCTCGTTTGGTAAACAAGAGTGCCCGCCGGGTGCCATTTCTCTATACGGTAAACCTCTCGAACGATGCCCTGATAGATCGCGAAAGCATACTCGATTCCGTCTCTGCGTGGTCCAATCTGCCAGATTCCCCTCGTGGCTTCATACAGTTCTTGGGGCTCCATGTCGCTTCGATAGAGCCGGTTAATCGTGATCAATACGGCTTTGTGCCGCACGGTCACGGGCTGTGCCGTCAGCAGAGTAATGAGCTCCTGCGATGTAATTCGACCGAAGCTCGTATCGTGATGACCCGCCACGCAATTCGTGAGCCTTGACAGGCCCATCAGATCAATGGCCGCTGCCTCGACAAGGGTGGCTTCGGAGTCCGAGAGTCCGTATCGAAGGATATCGATCTGCGGCTCCATGCCGCAGTTTCGAATTTCAGCAATTCTGGCGACCTTAGAGGATTCCGATACCTCGTCGAGATGCGAAAAAAGGCGTTCTCCTTTCCCCTTCCCGATATAGAACGGCTCATTGTTTCGGGGGTCGACATACACATACACGTAGGATTTGAGCGTATCCGCAATGTCGTCAGTCAGAATCACGAAGAGTTATTGAAGATCACAAGTGCTAACTCCTTCGCTTTTAATTGATTTTGGTATTGTCCGGTGAGTCAGGGAAAACGTGTCGTGCATACTCGCTGGGGTGAGAACTCCGAAATCCTGTCGGATCTCCTCCGCTCTCGCAGAATAGCCCGGCGACCTTGATCCTGCGTGTTGCGGAGTCCCCTTGGTTGTTTTTGAGATCGCATCGAGATCGCGTTTTCTCATTCATTATCCATTGAATAGAACCCTTTACGTATCTCGATCCTGGAGGTAGGCATTGAAAAAGTCAAGCCGTTCTTCGAATTATGGTCTGGCACAGGTATTTCCAGCACCATCTTTATTCAGATGCGAACGGGACATACTGAAAAGGAGTTGCGGAGCGATCTCCCGCGCCCGAAAGAATGAATCCGCCTATCACGATTGCGACATGGAACGTTGAACGTCCGAATCGCACGACAGGACGAGAGAAAGAACGAGTAATGAGGATTAATGCCGAGCTGAAAAGCCATGCGGCGGATATTCTGGTCCTCACCGAAACGAACGACTGCATCTCTCCCGGTGAAGGGTATTTTCCATGCTCCTCTACGCTTCTGGAGCGCGATCATGACGGCTACGACTACAAAGAAGGAGAGCGGCGGGTCAGCATCTATTCCAGATTCCCGCTCGCAAGACGGCTGAAGGTAACCAATCCGCATACGACGGTATGTGCCTGTTATAAAACCCCGTTTGGGTCACTGGCGGTGTACGGCTGCATCATCGGAATCTGTGGAAATAGAAACCGTGGTTTCCGTGGTGACCTTCAACAGCAGCTCGACGATCTATCGCTCCTCCACCAGCAGGAGGACCATCTCTGCTACGCCGGCGACTTCAACCTGACGTTCTGCGACACCTACTACTCGTATTCGGAAGGAAAGGAGCTGGTAGAGGACTCGTTCTCGAAAATCGGGTTGAGACTTCTTACCCGAGATATCCCGGAGAACGTGGATCATATCGCGATCAGTGAGTCCTTTCTTCCACACGCCTCCACACCGCCGGAATGGGAGTGCTGGAACGTGGACGAGAGACTGGCCCGACCCCGTCCACTCAGCGACCATAAAGGGGTGAGTGTCACCCTTCGATGCTGACCTCAAAGGTTCCGCAAGGACTGCAGAATAATCCCTATTGCAGCTCCCGCCTATTGTGGGTAGAAGGTTTGGCGGGGGGAGTGGCGCACAAAACCGCCTTCCACGTATCCTCCACTCCTCGCCCACGATATTATTCACAGTTGCCGTCTGCCTCCGGTCGAACTTCACAGCCTTCTCAACCCTGCAGAATGATCACAGAACCGCACACCCTGGAGGGTTCCGATACTTCATCGAGATATAAGAAAAGGTGCTCTCCCTTCCTCTTTCCCGAGATAAAACAGCTCGGTGTTTCGGGGGTCGACATACACATACCCGAAGGATTTGAGTGCATTTGCGATACCGTCGGTGAGTATCAGAAAGGTCTGTTGAAAACCGACGGTGCTAATCCCTTCGCTGTTAACCGATTTTGCAATTGTCCGGTGAGCCCGATTCTTCGACTATGTGTCGTGATCACTCTCTGGCGGTGGAGTTCGCAATCCTGTCGGCTCTTCTCTCTGTCGTCGACGTCCGTGCCGTCCGGTCGATGGGGTGCTGTTCGGACGCGACGACCGCGAAGAATCCCTCAGTAGTTGAACCGTCGTTCGTACTCGTCGTGGGAGAACCACTCGAGGACGACCACGATCAGGTTGCCGTCGCGAGCGATGGTGTAGACGAGCCGCCAGCTCTTCGAGAGATTATACTTCCACAGGTTCTCCAGAGGGCCGTATCGCCGGTGATACTCCCGCGGGATCTGCTGCCGGCGGATCCGGTCGCCGGCATAGGGATTCTCGGTGAGAACCGCGACCGCCTTCTCAAGCAGGGCGACGATCCGCCGGTCCTCGCTCCGCGTGGAACTTCGCAGGGCTTCGTACTCGGCGCGGCGGTCCTCGGCGATATAGATCTCGATCGTCATTGAAGAGGAGCGGGAGAAGGGGCCTCTCTCCGATGCCTATCGGATACGGAGGTCGTCGCGGCCGTGATAGTGGGCAAAGAGTTCGGGGTTGTGTATCCAGACCACGTAGCCGGTCCGGTCCAGGGCGATCTTGCCGGAGTCGAGCAGGTACTGGATGATCTGCTTGAATGTCTGGTACATCATCCGGCGCGGCAGCGCCTCCCAGAGCGCACGGCGCTTGTAATCGCCCGAGTGCTCGCGGATGAAGTCCTCGACCATCAGGATCGTGTCGAGCTGCGGGGACCGGACCGCCTGGAGGCTGGAGACCATGCAGGAGAGTTGTTGTATCAGGTGATATAACAATCGACGGGTACCGGCTCTGACGGAACCACCGTGACGGGTCCGACACCACGAGGGCGGAGCGTCGAGTGCCGCGGTGCGATCGTTTCCGTACCACGTTTCGTCCCGGGTATCCATCTTCGCCGGCGAGCGATCGCGTTCGGATGCTTCAGGTATTCAAAACGCTCAAACGATCTCGTGGTCGAGCGCTCTGGCTGAAGGCTTGGAGATATCTAGAAAAACTGGTGTTCAGAGGTGGTGATCGGGTTTGACCCAAACAAAAAAACAATTCTAAAGGAATACCGCGATGGGGATTATTTGCATTGCTGGGCCTTTGATCTCTGTCACTACCCCGGGAAGAACAAGATTGAATTCTTCTGCGTTATTCAACCGACTAAATGTTTCATAGATGAACTCAGTATTGATTCCCGCAAGCGCCGTCCGAGCGAGTAAATTGATTTTATCGTCAGAGCCTGGGGGAATCACATTGGCTACCTTTCCTAAGATAGTAAAAACGTTCCCGATAAACTCAGATTCACTTTTTACGAAGGAATCACGATTCAAAGTCACAACGGCAGTAATGTTTTTTGGAGTAATGCTCAGTCCAATGACCTCCGTGGAACCAGACTTCGTAAGCTGGTCATGGAAATTCTTTAACTGAGTTTGCTGAGAAATCAATTCCTCTTGAGAATCGACAGGAGAAGAAGATACCTTTTTTCCATTTTTTCCTCTATTAGTAACTGTTCGAATCGGTTGATGATCTGGAGATACGTAGATTAATTCAATTATTTTTACTAATCTGTCAAAAATTTCCACTATCGGACTTTTTTGTAGACGCACTTTTATTTCCACAAAAGATCCAGGGGATAATTCTTTGAGCTGATCTACATCAGTAATCTCTGTGACTAGATCCTGATGGATAAGCCCTGAACGTAATTTGCAAAAGAGAGAGACAGGGGTATGAGTTCTTGTCTCCAATATCTCTTCCTGACTAGAATCAACGCCTTGAATGTTCTGCGATGCATTCAAGCCAATATTAAAAAGTTCCAGCAGTCGGATGCGTATGGATCCTGTCATAGAGGACGCTTCACTATCAGTTCGACCTATGGAATTCTTGACCTGAGATACATTTACTAGTCCCCCCTCAAGAACAGCCAGCATATCGAAAACAGTCTGTTGATCAAGATATATAGGTAAACAGAAATCATCTGCTGACAACTTGGGTTGAAACATGCTTTTAGGTGGATCGTTTGCCATTCTAGGTCCTCCAACGGGATAAATTCAAAATATAATATTTTTCAAAATACAAAAAGTACAATATCTGTAGTGTGAAAGTGTCCTCTCGTCGGCTTGGGACTGAGCTTTCCTGATTAAGTCATAAATTATTCCTTCAACTGGTCCAGGAGGGCTTGTCTGACTTCCCCCCTCACCGTGCCGGCTCTCTTTGTCATTAGAATCATCAGGAGCGGTAATCGCGTATCCAACCCTGCCCTCACTCAGACCGCGACACCATCATCGGCCCCAACGCCGCGGCGCACGCCTCGTGCTCGTTGACACCCGCAAAATGAATCGACAATGAATTCATAAGAATTTCAAACGATTTATTGAATGTTAGAGACAATGTGCTGTATCACACCTTTGACAGATTGAATTGAGAAGAGAGCGTGGAGCATGAGCCGAGTATACTACTCAAGAAGAACGGGAAAAAGCCCCGAAATTTCATCAATTGATCTCGATATGCTTTTACGACTTTTCGCGGCAGTCTATTCGAATTTCTTAAACCGGGATTATTTCCAAGAAGCTTTTGGTTATGATTGTGTAGATGCTGGACTTGTTCCCGGAATTGTGGGCTCTGATGTTGGTGCCTATATGTTTCGAAAGCTTCGGCGCGATCTTTGGCCCATTCACAAGCGAGTGATGGATTTTTCCGAGGATGATCTTTTTGATGTTATTGAATTTCTTTACGATTTAGTCTCCAAACCGATAGGTGGGTGGTTTCACCAATTCTCCGATTGTGGATGGCATTACAACCAATTTGATGCCTCGGCAGGACGGGACGAATTCCGTCAGGAGATAAATGAAATTCTCTTGGGATATAGTGACGGTTATGAGTTGAATACTAGCGGAGAGCTGGTATTCTCAGGTGACCCCGGATTAAAAGAATTATTAGATGAAGATTCTCCTGAGTTCGATCCACTCAATGTCGATAAGAAATTAGAATATGCAGTTAGAAGATTTCGTCACCATAGAGCATCAGTTGAGGACAAACAAGAAGCAGTTCGAGTGTTGGCTGATGTATTGGAATTTCTTCGTCCAAATGTAGAGATCTTACTTACGAAGAAAGATGCAGGCGACTTATATAATATTGCTAATAACTATGGGATCCGCCATCATAATCTTTCGCAAAAGAATGACTATGAAAAGGATATTTTTCTGAAATGGATTTTTTACTCCTACCTTGCAACAATCCGTCTATCGGTAGACATCATATCGAAAGGCAGCAAGGCATAATTTCTACCCAGGAAGTGCCGCAGTCCTTGAGTTGCTGCCGCCATGATCACTCATTTCGGTACGATCTCTTTGAAGTAGGGGAGATAGGAAGTTTAAAGGTTAGGCGTCGGCGATAGCCGATCCCCCCGATACAGTCGTCCCCGTGTCGATTCCGCACATTACCCGGGACTCCCCGCATCAGGCCCCATTCCGTCCTCCACCGCACCGCACGCCCGTACCCCCTCGCAGAGTCGCACAACGCCGCCGGTGATTGCCGTTTTATGACCCCTCCACCAGATCGGCGTCACCCCCCTTCCGACTGTCCCGGCCCGGCCCCCTCCCGTACCTCGTCCGCTCTCAGCATCGCCTCGAGCTCCCGCCGTACCGCTCGTCTGAGGCCCTCCTCCCCGCGGGGCGAGGCAAAATATGCGGCGATCGGATCTGGAGGGATTCGGGCCTCCACGACGGGGATCCCCTGGACGTCGAGGCTCAGGAGGACCGCCTCCACCACGAACTCGCTGATGCTGCGGTACACCCCGCGCTCCACCAGGCCGACGACCGCGGCCTTGACTTCAGGGGAGAGCCTGATCGTAAGCGTGTCGGCGCTCATGTCTCCCTACGCCTCCGCCGATACATCTGCCCCCGCCTCGATACCCCGCCGTACCTCCCGCTCGTAGCACCCCTCGCACAACCGCACGCCGCCGCCGGCCCACGCGGCCGGCAGAAGTCCGCAGTGCGAGCACCGCCCGACCGACGCCGCCACCCGCGTCATGATCGACGGGTCGACCGTGCCGGCGAGCGGCGACGTCTTCGCCCGTTCCCGCCCGACGGCCCGGCCGTAACAGCGCCTGCAGAGCCGGCGTCGTTCGGCCGGGCCGGCGGACGACCGCTCCCGGTAGTGCGACGGTTTCCTCCCGCAGACCGCACACCGTTCCCACTCGGGCCCGTCCGTCGGGACGAACGCATGGGGGTCGATCGAGTTGCAGCAGGAGGCTGTTGAATCGCCTGCTGCAACCCGTGCTGCAACATCTGCTGCAACATCGGACAGCCCCGGATCAGGCGCCGATCCCGATTCCAACCAGGTATCGGTAGAATCAGTACATGATGTTGCAGCAGATCCGGTACACAGAGCGGGGTTCTGCTCCGTTCGAGCCGTCGCAGGAGACTCTATGTTCTCCGGCGTGCTGCAACTCGCGATCGCAATCTCCCCGGATCTTCCCCCATTCTCCCGTCCCTCGACGCAATCCCCGCATTTGAATGTTGCAGCAGGTGTTGCAGCAGGCGTGCAGCAATCCCCGGCGCTGCCACCGTCGTCCGGCGTGCGGCCCGGCTCGGGTTCGAGCCAGACCTGCCCGTCGACGCGGGCCTTTCGGAACGCCTCGACATCGAACGAGAAGACCAGCGTCCGCCGCTTCACGTCGCGGCCCTCGCCGTCCACGTCCGCGGTCGTCTGGTCCGTCAGGCTCAGCGCCGGCGATTTGTCGAGCAGGCCCGGATGCCGCACCCCTCGCGTCTCGTACCCGAGCAGCACCCGCCGCGCCTTGTAGTACGTCCACCCCGTCCACCGCTGCACGTCCGCGATCGTGAACTGCTCGACCTGGAACCGGGCCGCGAGCCCGAGCACCGCGTCCTCGTTCCGGTCGAACTTCGCCGAGAGCGAGCCGCCGGTCCCGTGCAGGTCCACGAAGAGCCCGGCCGCCGCGAAAAAGTCCTCCTCGGTCGCGATCGCCTCCAGCCCGCCGTCCCCGAGGGCCCGCCGCTCCCGCTGGAAGAGGCGGACCAGGGCGAACGACCGGATCAGGTCCAGGAGCACGTCGGGGTTCCGGCGGTTCCGGACCGAGGCCATCCGGATCCGCAGGGCATAGGGAATACGGACGTAGACGAGCCCCTGCTGTTTCAACAGGCGCCACATCTCGCGGCAGACCCGGAGCTCGAAGGGGTCGACGACGGCCTCGTCCGCCGCCCGGTTGCCGAGCGCCAGCTTCTTCCGGAAGACCTCGCGGTCCTGCTCCTCCGAGTCGTCGACCCACGCGATCAGCAGCCGGTTCAGGACCTGGTCGTCGTAGAGGGCCGAGACGTTCGCCAGCCACCAGACGCACCGCTCGGGGATGGTGCAGTGCTGGACCTTGCGGTCCCTGTTGACCACCCGCATCCGGATCCGCTCCGCGAACTTCGTGGTCGACTCCTTGAAGACCTCCTGCAGCTCCTCCGAGAGCGCGATATCGTCGAGGAGGAGCACGGTCCCGGGGTTGATGTCGTCCGAGTAGTAGAGGGCCTTGTTGCTCATCCGCTCGGCCAGGCGGAACTCCTCGGGCACCTGCCGGAGCATCGCGGTCATCCCGCTCGACTTGCCCTTGCCCGACTCCCCCGTCGCGTAGACGTGGAGGCCCTGCGAGTTCAGGACCGATTGGGAGGCGATCGAGGCGACGAGGCACCGGGCGAGCGTGGCGTCGCCCACGTGGTCGCGGGCGAAGCAGTCGAGGAAGTACCGGACGGGGTCGCCGTGCTCGAGGATCTCCCGCGCCGTCGCGGTCGCGGCGTCCTCCGGCCGCTCCTCCGCCGCGGCGGAAACGGGCTCGAACCGGCTCCGGAGCTCGGGCCACCGCTGCCGGCCCCCGCCGCAGGAGTCGTGCTTGCACCCCGCGTGGACCGCGCCGGTTCGGAACTGGACCGCGTAGGCCCCGTCCGTGTGGGCGTCCGAGAACGGGCATCGCTCTAACGTGAAGAGCGTCCCGCCCTGCCAGGGCTTCTCGGCCGCGACGCCGATATCGTGCTCGGCGAGCCAGGCGCGGAGGTCGATCCCTCCCCTCGAGGACGCCGCCGGTGCCGGCGGCTCGGGGGCCGGCAGGGATCCCGCAAACGCCCGGAGGAGCGAGGCCGGCACGATTGCGACCTCGTACGGCTTCGAGATGATCGCCGAGCGGGTGTGCGGCCGCGACCGCGTCGAGTCCCCTTTCCGACCCACGGTCCCGTAGCACTTCCAGATCCGGGCCGCGTTGAAGTTCGCCGTGTCGACCCTGGCCTCCTCGTTCGAGAACCGGGCGTCGAGCGCTCCGAGCACGCCCTTGACCAGTGCGGTCGAGGCCGCGTCGTTCGGCAGGTCCACCCGGTAGAGGAGGTGGCCGCCGTTCCCGCTGTCGGCCACGATCGGCCGCGGCCAGCCGAGCTCGGTGAGCGCGTCGCAGATCTCCCGCGCCGTCCGGCAGGCGGCACGGTGCTCGTCGGCCGTGGCCGAGATCCCGCTCGGCCGGACGGGGTCCACGTCGATCGGGAGCCAGCGGCGCCGGAGAACGTCGCCGTCCGCGGTCGTCGCGTCCTTCCTCCCGAGCCGGCCCTGGACGCGGTTCGCCCGCCGGGAGAGGAGGGCCGGGTTGACCGGGTTGAGGGGGAGATAGATCCCGCTGAACTCGCCCGACGCGTCCAGGACCTCGGCGGCCGTGGCCATGCGGGACAGGTCGTCGAAGTACCCCGACGAGACCCGGCCGTCGATCCCGATCGCCCGGAGCTCGGCGACCGAGCCGGGCTCGAGGAGGAGTTCGAGGGCCTCCAGCACCGGCCGAAACGGCCGGTCCTCCACGTCGCCGTTCATGACGTGCCCTCCCGCGCCGCGACCCGACGGCGCCAGGCCTGGTAGTCCTCGACCGCGGCCTCGAGCCGCCGGAGTTGAGTCGGCGAACGGAAGCCGAGCCGGGCCCGGACGGTCGCCACGACCTCCTCGGCCGGCGTCTCGGCGAGCCAGGCCGTCCCGCCGCAGACGGCCGCGAGGGCGAGGAGCCGGCGGCGCTCGATCAGGACCGAACGGCTGTACCGGCGGTAGCGGATGCCGTCCAGGTAGTCCGCGATCGTCGTGCCGGGGGTCATGGCTGGACCTCCCGGCCCCGATCGCAAGGCCTAAGACGGCCGGCGGCCATCCGTACGATCGGTTCCCGTCCCTCGTTCCTGATGTGAAAGGCAGTTCGAGGGTGGGGGCCTCCGCTCCTGTTCGACGCTCGTCCTCCCCCGGCTCGCCGCCGGGTCCTCTTCGATGGATGATTCATGTTCATCTGCTGTCTCCGTCGATCGGCGGATGGTTGTCCGATCGATGAAGAGTGGTCGCGGCCGGCCTACTTATGACGCTGTATCGAACGCCGAAAGTGGGCGAATTTGCCGGATCGCGGCGCGAAAATGAACGGACTGGGATTTCGTACTTTCCGAAACGGGTCGAACCGATACCCCCGGGGCTGCCGACCGTCCGATCAGGGGGCCGGTCGGCATCCGAACAACGGGTCCGTTTCCGCCACGTCGGGCAGGTATCACCGTGACGGAAACAGCAGTGTCAGTCCGGGGCCTCGGCATCGATCGGTCCGTCTGCACCGTGGGCAATCTCCCGCATGCGGCAATCGGAACGATTGTCCTGGTTGAGGGCTGCTGCGACCGATGACTAAGCTCACGACAATTTGGGAAGCAGTTAGATGGTTCAGCCGCTGCTCGAAGGACATGATTGGATCAAGAAAGCCTCGACTCGCGAACCTGATTGTGAGGCTCGAATAGGTCAGCTAGGGACCGTGAGCCCGCAGTAGCCCATTGAATAATACTTGTTCTCCCCTGGCCGTCAGTGTCCTGAACGTCAGTCAGAACGATCCCGTGATACCGCGGGCTCTCTTGCCACACCATCAAAAACCGTGGGAAGATATGAATTTCCTCCGAAGGGAGAACAGAATGAAAAAGACGGATGAGAGGATGGGATCAGCAGGTAATCAGAGGGCCTCGATAGAAGATCACTCGAAGGGTGTGGTCACTCTGCACATTCTTGAAGGTGTACGAGGGTGTGAAAGAATCCTGCGGGGATCCGGTTCCTGGACCCCACGTTCCCGGATCACGGCTGGGATCGGCATAGGACGGGATCTCCATTGAAACCGGGTCGATCTGAACGAGGTTGTAGACAGAATGGCCACTCTGGGTTGCACCTGGTGTCACCACATTTGGGTCGGGTACCATCTGAAAGGTGACGTCCTCCCCTGCATTTACCGTAACCTGGCCAGACGGTGAGACTGAACCGTAGCCCTCCGATAGTACGTTGATAGTATAGGTCTTCTCCTCAGGCGGAGGTATGGTTGTTATCGTCGTGGTGACGATCTCTGGTGCCGGGATGTTCGGGGTCGGTGTTTTCGAGTCTCCCTCACAGGGTGTCCCATCATTATCTGCATCCAATCTATGGATGTCCCCTTTCCCCTGGGCCAAGCAGTACCCAAAACATGTGGCCGCAAGTGGGTCCCCGCAATTGTAGGTATCAGTATCACAAATGCACGGCGGACCTTTCACATCAGGAGGAGACGAAGGAGGCGTCGAAGGAGATGCCGAGGGTGAAACGGTAGGAGTCTTGGCTTTGACGGTTGTAGAGGTGGTTGTGGGACTTTTGGGAACGGAGCGAGATGGCGTGGTACCGACAATGATAGGTGTGACCGATACGAGAGGGTAGGGTGTTACGTACACCACTATTCCAGCGCGATCCGAGGAAACTGTGGACTCGCCTGTGCTCTGATCTCCCCTTCGATAGCCAGGAGCGACATATCTCGTGGCAAAGGGGTTCGGGGTTATCGATGCGGGATCGACCGAGTACGGGTTCAGGGTCCGGGCTGACTGGGTAGGAATCACGCGTGCAACCACTGTTAACTTCGGCAAGGTGGTAGGGATAGCAGTGGGTGTTATCTCAGGCGCAGCTCCCAGCCCGCTTTGCGGGGATGTGGTCCCGCCAAGGAATGATTCCACTGTGGAAGCACCAATCAACCCGACCAGGAGGACCGTGCCCACTATCAGGAGGTATTTGAGGATCGTATTCGAATTGTCCTTTTTGCCGACATCTGGTGACTTGGTCTGGATATGGGGGACGTATCGAACAGTGTGATTCACGAGGTCCGTCCCAGGTTGAGTGGAGACTGGCGCCCGCATCTCGAATCGGGGTTTGCTGACCCTCTGAGGGGTCTGCTGATACCTGTGTGAAAAAATCTCAGGATCGCGCTCTGAATAGGTCCTGGTTCGGCGACGGCGCTGGAACCCCACCATATATAAGCCGACACCCACAAGAACCAGTGCTCCGATTCCAATCAGGGTGTAGATCGGGAGGAGCGAGATCTTGGACTTGGCATAAACTGACGGCATTTTTGTTGTCGTTCGGTGCCATTCCGCAGTGTTTCCGTTTATCGTATCAGCATTGGATTCGATAATCTCTCCCGGCATAGTGAGATAGTAACTCACCGAAAACATCTTCTCGAACTGGTCCGTATATGGGCTCTTGGACGAACTCCCCGTCGAAGGCGTTTGAGAGCTCATATCCTGTCGGAAGATCAGGTATTCGCCACTCCGCTCCACGGAGATGCCGTTTCCGCTTTTCACCTCATTCGGATGTTTTGCGGTCAGGGTAACCGTCACCCGGTTATCCTCCTTGGACCATCGCTCCTCGTAATCGAGTTCGGTATTGAGGCCGGTTGTTGTGGTACGGGGATGCAGTATGCTGTCTTTGAATGATGAGTGGCCCGTCTGTTTCGCCGCCTCATCCATCATGCTGTAGACAGCGCTGGTCATCGTCAAAGAGATCTGATATTTCTCGATGTCGCCGGCAGGATCGACAGAGGTCGTGACGGCCATATCAAGACAACCGCTCGTCAGAATCAGGATAATGATAATCGCGCCGAGGAATAGCCGCCGACGAATCATGGCACCAGCTTGGGGCGGCTGCCGATAATTCTTATTATTTGAATTTTAAACTTGCGGGAAATCTTGAGATACGATCTGAGCCCGTCAGACTTCTATCTCAAGCAATGCTTGAGAATGTCTGTAGGATTATGCCCAAATACTACGTCGTTTAATAATAAGTGCCACAGAGGGCTCGATCTCCGTCGTGACGGAGCCGAGCGGTGGCCGAGAAACCCGGAACCCCCGTAGTGTAGCGGTCAATCATGCCGGACTTTGGATCCGGCGACTCCAGTTCGAATCTGGACGGGGGTATTCGCAACCCAATTTTTACGCATTCTATGCGACGAAAAATTTGTTTTAACTCCCATTTCGCCTTTGATTGAACAAATTCATTCAGGCGTCCATTTATCAATTCATCGGTTATATCTTGATTTCTCATTTTGGATTCGGAACTGGCACTAAAAGAAATGCCCCATTGATTTCATATGCGGCAACAGGAGTGTTTGCTAACTCCTTGTCCATGTTTTTTTTTTTATCGAAACGAAAGTAGGTATATCAGATTTTTTTCTTAGATTGCATCCCTTTAAATTCAGTCACAGTCTCAAGGCGCATAATGCACCATTGCTGGGTTGTAAATTCATTAACGTACTTTTTTGTAATTGAGACCAAAATTTAGAGAAGACTCGGAATTCTTATAAATTGACAGAATCACTTACTCATACTAAGGTTTTTCTACTAAAACAATATCAATTCAATTACTCAAGTAAAAGAAAAATGCAGATAATAAAAATTCGATATTATAATAAAAATGCTATGCCGACAGAAACAACAATTAGTATCTGGCAAATATTATTGAATGTTGGATCAGTCTCCGGATTCTTGGCACTGGTCTATACTATATATCAAAGTCTTAGAAGAAGACCGAGATTTAAATTTGATTTTTCGGGTACTTTTTGGACATATTCCCCGGGGGATCCAATCGATTTATTTACGTATTTTTTCCGAGGTGTTTTAAAAAACCAAAGTCTTGATCCAAATTCGATTAGCAGGATTTATTTGATCGTTTGGAAAGACCGTAGTAAAAGTGACGCTCTAAGATATGGTTTTGGTGGAGTAAAAATTATAGATTTGGTAAAGAATGAGGAAATAAAATTACCAATTTCATTTGGTCCGAAAGAAGCAAAAAATTTAGAAATCCAATGCCAATCTCCGTTTACCGGAACGCGTGATAAAAAATTGCTTACAGAACTGGCGCCAATAAAACCCGGATCATCTTTTCATCTAAATAAATATAATTATCAACTTGGATTCGAAGATGTGAATGAAAATTATTTCGATCAACAGGGGGATCTATATAACAGCGAGGAAATGAATCTACGATGGACTTTACCAAATTATTCTCGGGATCTTCCAAATGGTGTTTACTTGCCCTTCATTAAACATAAAATCAAAATATTATGGTCGCATGTCAGATTCCGTTGGAAGATATTTCTTCAATGGTTTGGATTATGGAAATAAACAATATTAGAAAATTTTTAATGTATTTTCTGTTCAGTGATGATTGTGGTAATATCTATCTGATCCGTCATTCTTTTGATTATAAATCGAAATATTGAACCCTAATCTGCTTATTAAGGTTAAAATGAACCAGAATATTAATTACGTAGTGTATTGAAAAAAATTCGTAGAATATCTATTCTAAGATGCGAACGTTTTTTCAGGTCGTTGACCCCCAATCTCCTTTACCAAATCTCATCGTCCCCCTTATCCAATCCGCTCATGCTATGTGATCGAAGGATCGTTGCCGAACAAATAAGCAGTTCATTGCCGAGTACCATAGCCGATCCCAATTGCCCGATCTGACCCAATGCAAGATTATAACCATACAAAAAAGAATCATTATGTAGGATTATAATCCATCATTGTCTGTGGCACCCCTCCTCGACACGCTTCTCGCTCTCAACCCCTGGTGGACCGACCGTCCCTTCGAGACCGGGATCGTCCGCGACCGGTACTTCGCCCGGCTCCGCTCGTACCTCGACAGCCGGGAGATCGTCGTCGTCACCGGCGTCCGCCGCGCCGGCAAGACCACGCTCCTCTACCAGTGCATCGACGACCTGATCCGAACCCGCGGCGTGCCGGCCCGGCAGATCCTCTTCGTCAACTTCGACGAGCCCGGTCTCCTCGACGGCGACGACCCGATCGGCCGCATCCTCGAGAACTACCGCCCCCACG
>Ga0074193_1002749_pt1 | contig 14911 bp, 15 predicted proteins | sample EPASupsiteHSE605_FD_64523 | JGI IMG/M metagenome (GOLD analysis project Ga0074193, IMG submission 64523) | Bioremediated contaminated groundwater from EPA Superfund site, New Mexico - Sample HSE6-05 | ecosystem: Environmental > Aquatic > Deep subsurface > Groundwater > Contaminated ... | reverse complement strand
TAATCTATGTGACGGCACGGTCCTAGGACATGCTGCAGACTATAATGCTCAGATTCCCTTAGGCGAGGACATTCTAAATCGCATTCGTCATGCTGCAGAACCCGGCGGATTAGCCCGTCTCCAGAAAGCTGTTGTGGATACCCTAAACCATTTGATAACGCTGCTTTGTCCATTGCCAATGAAGGCAAGTAAGATCACTGCTGCAGCGATCGGGGCCAATACAACCATGGTTCATCTTTTGCTGGGCCTGGACCCTGCTTCTATCTGTCGTGATCCGTATATTCCTATTGTCAACAATCCTGGCTTAATTCCTGCAGGAGAAATTGGAATTAATATCAACCCCTTAGCTCCAGTCTATTGCCTGCCTAGTATTGGGAGTTACCTTGGCGGAGATGTCATCGGCGGGATCCTAGTGAGCGGAATGCACGAAAAGCCAGACGTTTCTTTATTTGTTGACATAGGAACCAATGGTGAGATCGTGATGGGTAACGAAGAATGGCTTGTTGCTTGCGCCGGAGCCGCCGGACCGGCCCTGGAAGGTGGTGTCACAGCCTACGGTATGCGAGCGGAACCAGGCGCTGTAGATCGTGTTTCCATAGATCCGAAGACGGGTAAAGTGGAGTATACAACGATAGATAATGCCCCTGCCCGTGGCATCTGCGGCTCAGGCCTGGTGGACACACTTGCCGAACTTTTCCTCAACGGTATCATTAACAGGACTGCCCGTTTTCAGCATGGGAGTGATTCCTTTGTTGTAGTCCCTGCCGGAGAATCGGCTACAGGAGAAGATATCGTCATAACGCAAGTAGATATAACAAACTTCGTTGCCACGAAAGCAGCGGTTAATGCGGCTACGGATTTTTTAATGGAAAATGTCGGATGTGCCTGGCAGGAAATGGGCAAATTTTACGCAGCTGGGGCATTTGGACAATACTTACCCATTGAGTCAGCCGTAACAATTGGGCTGTATCCTGACCTGCCTCGTGATTCTATTGTGCGTTTAGGTAATAGTTCAGGGGAGGCAGCCCGCCAAGTACTCTTATCTCGTTCCAAGCGTCTAGAAGCAGAGGCGATTGCTGCAAAGGTCACCTATTTCGAGCTAAATGCCAATCCCGCTTTCATGGATAAATTCAGTGGCAGTAAATTTCTCCCCCACACGGACCTCGAACGTTACCCCAGTGTTAAAAAACGTTTACAAATCGTAGCTGACCTGAAGAACCAATAGAAATATAATAGGATCTTGACGCCGAAAAGCATTTTTTTACCTAATATGTCGTATAAAAAGGAATTTAGTAATGTAAACTGCCAACTAATTAGCACATGTACATAGAAGTAGACAAACCTCTGAAGTCAGAGCTGAAGCGGTTTATGAGCTTGCATTCTTGAAAGTGTCAAAAATCGTAGACATCGAGAAAAATATAGTGTTGAAGAGATTTGTTGAGGCAAAAAGCAGTCTAAGCTTAGAGTTGGCGAAGACAGAAGATTTAGAATCTGGCATACAATTTATTGGCATGTTAATTGCAAGATTATTCCGTAGATTCAGAATAACTAATTCTGAGTCTGCGGAATTTTATTTTGTCATAGTAAACCTCAAGAAAAAAATTTAGACGAGGACGGAGGGAGAGTGAACTCGTTCAACTGAAGTTGAACATCGAGTCTTCGGTGGGGGGAGTCTACTCCTTCGCCGCTAAGTATTTCTATTGGGAAGGTGGCTCGGCGATATTCTCCACTGGAGACTATCGTCACCGAAGCGGACAGGGTACCACTCCCGCTTGTTGAAGTGGGAGTCTCACGATGGATGAAGTTAAATACTGTGCAAAATTGATTTAAAGAGTTTACGTATTAATATGAACAGCATAAATTAAGGGGGAGAAATTAATGAATCCACAAGAGGTAAAAATAACTTATAGTGGTGCTGATCCTACAGCGTTTGGAGTTCTGGGCTTGGCGTTGGTATGCTTCGTAGCTTCATCTGCTAAACTCGGCTTTACTAATCCTAAAGCCACTGCTTTAATTGTTGTTTGGGCAGCACTATTGGGTGGGCTTGTTCAGATAATGGCTGCAAGCATAGACTTTAAAAAGGGTAACGTATTTGGTGGCACAGTTCTAGGCGCTTACGGTTTCTTCTGGGTGGGGATGGCTTTGTCGATGGGCACAATGAATGGTATGTTTGGTCCGGGTATGCAAGCTGCAGTTGATCCTAAAATGCTAGGAGTAGTATATATTGGTTACCTTCTCTTTTCTCTTTTTATCACGATAGCTTCTTTCGAAGTAAACGTTCCTTTTATGATAATGTTAATTCTCATCGACGTCTTGTTTATTTCTCTCGCGGCAGTATCCTTTAAAATGGGTCCTGTGGATGTTTTGGCTCAACTGGCCGGTTGGTCCGAATTTATTATCTCCCTCGTCGGTTTCTACGCTTCAGGGGCAATATTTTTCAAGAATTTCTATGGACGAGAAGTTTTACCTCTCGGTAAACCCCTGAATCTTATCAAAAAGGCAGCTCCTCCTTCTCAAACTCAGAATCTTAAGCAGGCAATGTAACGTTCATTTAAGTATAACGTTTAATAAGCTCGGGCATAGCTCGAGCTTATTAATTTATTAGAAGGAGTATGGGGTTTTAAGGCCATGTAAGGGGAATCCAAGAAATAAAATAGAGGCAATTCATGTTGCGCCAGGCTCCTACGGCGATCCATTGACTGGAAGGCATTGGCAATTGGGCTAATCTCTTGTTATAATGAATTGAGGCAAAACCGAATTAGCAAGGAGGAATTTTAATGCCATTTATTCAAATGGAAGCTGGCAAATACACGAAAGAGCAAAAAGAACGATTGATTAGCGGTTTTACTAAGCTCGCCAGCGAAACTCTAGGTATTCCAGAGCAAAATTTCATCGTTTTACTTAAAGAAAATGAAATGGATAACTGGGGTACCGGGGGTAGGCTGCTTAGTAAAGTATTAGCAGAAAGGTCAACCGATAAATGATCTTTAACCAAATGATCAAGAGACGAGGGGACGCTGTGCGTCCCCTCGTCAACGTCCAACAACCTTATATTAATAAAAGATTAAGACCTACACGAAAAGAAAGGCTAAAGCCATAATAGCGTAGGCCGACAAAAGCTGTGCTCCTTCCAGCCAGTTGGAGCGGCCATCTATACTAATCATGGCGGTAATAACAATCCCCATGATGATGACAATGAGTTCGTAGCCGGTAAAGAGTAGGTCGAGTGGCCGGCCCATTAAGTAACCTAGAAAGACTAACAGAGGGGCAACAAAAAGCGCAATCTGAGTACTTGAACCAATGGCGATTTCCAAACTGATTTCCATTTTGTTTTTTAAAGCCATTATTACACTGGTGGAATGTTCAGCTGCATTGCCGATGATCGGAATGACAATGACTCCAATGAAAAGTTCGCTGATCCCCAGAGTTTGTACAACAGGATCAATTCCTTCGACTAAGAATTCACTTTCGAGGACTACAAATAGAGTAGCAACAAGTAGAATCATTAAAGCTTTAAACTTTGACCATGATGGGGTTTCTGAATGATCTTGACTGGGACGGAAAACATCCTTGTGTGTATGAAGGGAGAAAATTAAACTAAGTACATAAACAAGCATTAGAATAGAGGCAACACCCAAACTCAAAGGCTCTGCGGCGGGATTGGAGTGTGTGTTGAGAAATACTGCCGGAATAATTAGTCCTGTGACGGCCATAAGCAGCATTGAAGTATGCATACCGGCTGCCGCCTGATTGAATTTTTGAGTCTTATATTTAAAACCACCAAGGAGCATGCTTAAGCCCAACACAAGGAGCAGATTGCCGATTATGGACCCAGTTATGGAGGCTTTGACCACTTCTGTAAGGCCAGCCTTTAAGGCGAAAAAAGTGATGATCAATTCTGCCGCATTACCGAAGGTTGCATTAAGCAAGCCCCCAATTCTTGGGCCAACATAGATTGCTATTTCTTCCGTAGCTTTACCCATATAACCAGCAAGAGGGATGATGCTTAAACCCGCAGCCGCAAAAAGTAAGACAGGTGAGAAATCTGTCAGGTGTAGGAAAATACTGACTGGAATTGCCAAAAGTAATAAATTAAGAAACTTCACATATTTATCCTCCTTTAGAATCTTCTTGAACTATTAAAATCTATTTAAGAGCTTATGTCAAATAGATCAGTATTATTGTAAAACAAAGCTGGAAGCAGTTTAGCTTCCAGCCTTGTTTGCGAATGTCCTTTCATTTGCCTTGTGAACGCGGCGGTTACCAGATCGTAACGTTTTTTTTTTCTTCGGCGATTTCGGGCATTACGGCTACCCCCCATAGAATAGCTCAGTCATAATACAAAAAGATTATGACTATACAGATTTGCTATAGAAATAATGCGTGCCCAGTGCTACGCTTGAAAGTGTTGGGTTGAAATATTGAAAGGAAGTGAAAGGAATGGTCAAAGGTATCATCGCTATTATAGTCATTGACGCAGTATTTTTGATTCTTTTTCTTAAATATAGTCACTTAGCCAACATAAAACGTTTCGGAGAAGGACGAAAACAGGTCTAACAGGCTTAAAAGGATTGCGAGGAAACAAAATTAAACGGCTATTCAGCCGTTTTTGTAATAATTTGATGTTAGATAAAACCCAACTCTCTTAGAGGGTTTCACTTACCAGAGCGGACCAGCTTTTTCCTTTATAGGCGTTGTAACCACGTGTATGAGCATAACCGTAAATTTTGGTGCCCGAAGCATCTTTTTCAAAGATATATCCGTAGGTTTCTCCTTTCATTGCAAGTTGTGCGGCACTAAGGTGTTTTAAATTATCCGACAGAATGCCCTTCCGGTTTCTGCAAGCGATGACATAACCTTCTTTATTGATGATAAAAATATCTCCATTCTTACCGATGCGAGCTGTATCTATAATGTCATAAATAAAACTCCAGTTAAATCTTGTGGAAAAATATCCTAATATTTGACCTTCATCATTGCGAATTGGACAGGTGTAAGCTACAGTATGGGATTTATCAATATTCGAAAGATAAAGATCGCTTACTGAGATGATGTTTGCAGCCTTAGCGTCTTTAAACCAGACTTTATCTGCCATGTTTTGACCAATGAATTCGTGGTGAACACCCGCAGCAACAATGGTGCCTTCAGTATCTAGTACATAAAGGTCAAGATAAACCTCATAAATGTCAACGAGTTTTTTTAATAGCGTGTTAGCCGAAGAAAAGCGATCAGACGCTGTAGTAGAAAAGCAGTGCTTGACTTTATCAAAACTTGCCCATGCCTGGGCATCACAATTGCGTTCGAAAAGGTTTCGATCAATTTTATCGATTGTGTCATAAGCCACATCGGCTGTTCGTACTGCCATTATTTCATTGGCTTTGCTCTGAATGTTCTCAATGATTTTGGTACTTTCTTTCGTTGAAGTTAAGCTGCGGGTGGCGAGCTTTTTAATTTCATCGGCTACAACGCTAAATCCTCGACCTGCTTCGCCGGCTCTTGCTGCTTCAATCGCAGAATTTAAAGACAATAGGTTAGTGTGTTGAGCGATTTCTCGGATGGAACCGATGACTTGTCCCATTTCTTGATTAGCGTTTTTAAGTTCACCAAGAAGAATGGAGGAATCAATCACCAGGTTGTCATTTGACATAAAACATCACCTCTTATAAAAAATAGCCTACCTGAAATCAGGTAGGCATCATTGCCAAATCTGCTTTTTATAATTATATGATAGACAGGGAAAATTGCAAGATATTTCTGAGTGTGTTTTTTCTAACCTTAAGACAAGAATTCTGAACTGGCAAAGGATAAATTGCTGAAGGTCAGCACGTCGTCAAATTCGAGAAAGTTATACGCGTTTTTTTGGGCATTTTCCATAAGTTCAGATATTGGGGTTGTGGTGAGAATAACATCTTTGGGTTCAACTAATTGATATATAAGGCCATAATGCTGAGGGTTGAAGCGGACCGCAATGTGAATCTCATTCTCCCACGTTACTTGGAGGACATAGGCATCCTTATGTTCGGTCGCAAACCAATTATATTCATAGCCTGACAGACCGGCCTGGTTAATAGCTCTGACTTCTTTATCAAACTCCTTAACATACAGAATTAGTACATCACGGCCATTTTCAAGTTTGCCAAAGGCAGATTGTTCCGGTGAATAAGCTTGAGTAAACATCGAACTCCCCCTACTTATATGATAATTTTTTACCGCTCAAAAACATTGTGTTGTCTATTATAGCTTACTTGATTTGTACATGAAAGTATGTAATTTCTATAGAAGTTTAATTACTCATTTTAAGCTTTATCGAGAAGGAAAACGACAACAAAAATTGAATTGTAATCTAGGAGGTGATCAAGGTGTTCTCTAAACCATTGTTTGAAAACGATGTTCCTGTTGCACTTCAATTTTAATAGTATTGAAGTGCGGAGGGAAAATGAATGACAAAAAACCATCTAGGTTCAATATACTTAGCGACGGCTGCAACAATTTGGGGGGGCATGTATGTCGTTAGTAAAGTCGTGCTTACAGTTATCCAGCCACTAGAGTTGGTTTGGCTCCGCTATGTGGTGGCTCTCATTACACTGGTCAGTGTTGGAGTTATCACTCGCCAATCTTGGCATATTCATAGACAGGATTTACCCCATATTTTAGCAATCGGTGTGATCGGTTATGACATATCAATTTGGACTCAGTTTGTTGGAACGAAGCTCTCATCTGCGCAAATGGGGGCAATGATTACCTCGGCTACACCAGCTTTGATGGTAATATTTGCCCGTCTGATCCTGAAAGAACAGATCACATTTCGAAAAGGGTTGTCTACTGGTATCGCTATGATCGGCGTATTTTGCATAATTGGAGTTGGTAATCTAGGTGAAGCCAATCAGCTAGGAGGCATAGTCTTAGGAATAGCAGCTCTATCTTGGGCCTTGATGTCAGTGCTCATTAAACGAATTCCAAGTGGTTATTCACAGCTTGTCGTTACGACGTATGCAATTCTCGTGGCAACGGTGTTCATAACACCCGCTGCGTTTTCCCAAATAGACCAAGCTCAGATCGATGCTCTCTCACAACCGGCTATCTGGGCTGGGGTTTTGTATCTGGGTATTGTTGCTACGGCGACTGCTTTCTTTCTTTGGAACAAAGGATTGCAAATGGTTGATGCGGCTAGCGGAGGTCTTTACTTTTTCTTTCAGCCTATTGCTGGAACCTTGTTAGCTTGGTTTTTCCTGGGCGAACATGTTGGAATTACATTTTGGATTGGAGCTTTATTAATTCTCAGCGGTGTTTTTATGGTAATCAAAGACCCTAAGCCCTGATCGGTTTAATGGGTACAATGAATTGGGATCTACTAGAGGATTTAGGGAAGTTCTAAAGATTAGCGTAGGAGGAAGACTCAATGGATAATCCTTGTGGAACAACCAAGGCCAATGTCTTTGAGCATACTGAGGTTAATGGGATCCCTGTTTATTTTGGTTCTGGGGTTAATCCGGTTAATTCTCCAGCTCAGTTTTTTGTGGCCTGGGGCAAGGGGGCTCTGTCTGGTGGTTTGATTCATACATTTAACAGTGAGTCTGCCGAAAAGGGGTTTCAATGGTTTATTGATGAAGATGAGGCAGAAGCTAAATATGCTAAGGTTCAGAGGATTCTTGCAGGCACGCCTGATTAGGTATCTGATATTAGCTATTCCAGGACATCATTTCTTTCAGTAGTGTTCCATACACTGCTTTAGTTTCAACAGGTTCACTATCAATTAGAAAACATCTGCGCTAGAAAGCGCAGATGTTTTCTTGCCTTACATTATGAAGTTCCTCCATCAGGACGCCATCTGGGGCGTCGATCCCGAGCCCAATGGTCTCGATGGTCCCAACGATCTCGATGGTCCCAACGATCCCAATGCCCTCGATGATCCCAGCGGTTCCAATGGCCCTTATGGTCCCAACGGTTCCATTGGTGCCCTTTGCCCGCATTGTTCCATTTATCTCCTTGATTCCAGCCATTCACGATTTTATCACTCCTCTAATAAATTTAGGTCCTTATAATATCTTAAAAAATATCTCATTTTCTCCAGGATCTGATCACATTATATGGGAATTAGGATTTGTCTTGTTCCATAATTTGGAGAATTCCCCAAGGCTCTGATTGCAGTGACAATGAAGCTGAATTATATAAATTTCATTGAATCAAGGTATTGACAGAGTATACAATTTCGATGTAAATTTAAGCATACTCGAAATTGTACGCATGCGAACGATTATTGATCTAACACAAGGGGGATTGTAATGAAAAGAGTTGTCGTCTTAGTTTTAACAATGGTTGTGGGGCTTACAGGTTGCGGTGCAACGAATCAGCCAGATATTAAAGCAACTGCTAATGTTCAAGAAAGTAAGCCTGTCTTTATTATGGCGGGGATAACCGATGCTAATGAAAAAGCTGTGCTTACCTCTAAAATATCAGCCAAAGTAGCTGATATCCCGATTGAAGTAGGTGCTGCTGTAAAAAAAGGTGATACGATCATCACTCTAGACACTAAAGATATTGAAGCTCAGGTAGCTCAGGCTCAGGCAGGTGTCAATACCGCCCAAGCAAATTTAATTAAGGCGCAGACAGGTGCGCGGCCCGAGCAGATAGCCCAGGCCCAGGCTACTTTAGACAGTGCGAAAGTGAGTTATCAAAATAGCAAAAGTAATTTTGATCGCAACCAACAACTCCTCGCTGCTGGCGGAATATCGCAAGCACAGTTTGAAGCATCTCAGACCCAGTTGGCTGGTGCGCAGGCTCAGTACAATTCGGCTCAAAACCAATTGGATATCTTAACTAAAGGAGAAACCCAAGAAGCATTAAATGTTTTGCAAGCGCAAGTCAACCAAGCTCAAGCTGCGTTGGATCTAGCAAAAGCTCAACTTGCCTATGGAACAATTGTTTCACCTGTCTCAGGAACTATTAGTGAAAAAAATATCAATGTAGGAGAATTAGCAACGCCTGGAGCTAATCTAGTTTCAGTCGTTAATGTTGGTTCCATTTTCATTAACGCCTCTCTGCCCGCCGGACTTATTGGAAGTGTTAAAGTTGGTCAGGAGGTTGTCGTGAAAGTTTCAGAAATAGCTGACAAACAATTTGCAGGAGAAGTTTCCGCAATAGATCCGGTGATTGACTCCCGCAGCAGAACGGTTTTAGTGAAAATTCAACTCAATAATCCGGATTCCGTCTTAAAATCCGGCATGCTGGCGGAAATTGGACTGAAAAAATAAGGGTAGGTGAGCTATGTAATGGAAAAACGCAAAAAAATAATCTATATCATTCTAACCGTCATGGTGGCAGTGTTCGCAGGTATCGGAGGATATTACTGGTACGAAAATTCATATTTCGTATCGACAGAGGATGCCAAAGTTGTGGGCGATTTAGTCAGTGTAGGTCCACAGATTTCCGGAAAACTCTTGGAATTAAATGTTGAAGAGGGCGACACAGTTATTAAAGACCAAATTCTTGGCCGCCAGGGCATGAGTGATCCAGAGGAAAAGAACATAGATCAATCAGTTTTTAGGGCCCCGATCAGTGGAATTGTGATTAAAAAACAAGGAACAGTTGGCGAGGTCATTTCCCCGGGACAAACCGTCGCGATGCTGATTGATCCTAATAAGCTGTATATTACGGCAAATATCGAAGAAACAAAACTCGGCCAGGTAAGGAAGGGCCAAACAGTAGACATTACCATTGATCAGTTCTCCAATAAAAAATTCACGGGCAAAGTGAAGTATGTAGGTCAAGCATCTAATTCGACCTTTGCTTTACTGCCTTCCTCGACAAGTGCAACGTTTACTAAAGTAGTTCAGAAAATACCTGTAAAAATTGAGTTTGATCAAAGCGATAATACCTTGCTGCCGGGGACGAATGCCATCGTCGATATTCACATTAAGTGATGAGGGGAAATGTATATGACTGAACAACATAACATTCAGCAAGGTGCAGGTGAGGATTTATATAAGTGGTCTGCCTTGTTTGTTGTTGTGATAGGTACGTTTATGGTCATGCTGGACAGCAGTATCGTAAATATCGCTCTTCCTAAGATGATGAATGTTTTCGGAGCAGATTTGGATTCGGCTAAGTGGATTCTAACCGGATACACCCTGGCCATGGGTGCGGTGATACCGATTACTGGGTTTTTGAGTGATACCTTTGGAATCAAGAAGCTGTTTATGGGTGCTTTAGCTATTTTTACTTTAGGGTCGTTCTTGTGCGGCTTTGCCTGGAATAATAATGCTATGGTAATCTTTCGTGTTTTGCAGGCGGTAGGCGGCGGTGCTATAATGCCTGTCGGAATGTCCTACATAATGCAGATATTTTCCATTAGTGAACGTGGTAAGGCTCTAGGCTTTTGGGGTATAGCATCAATGTCTGCACCGGCTATCGGACCGACTTTAGGTGGCTATATCATTCAATATATGGATTGGCGCTTTATATTTTATGTTAATGTCCCAATTGGAGTTGTAGGTATTTTCTTTGCGGGCTTTCTACTAAAGGAGACAACTCTCAAACCGTATAAAGGAAATTTTGATTACGTGGGATTTTTTTCGGTCATAATAGGGATTGTCAGTCTTTTATATGTGCTTGGTGAAGGAAGTACAATTGATTGGGGAGATATCAAATATCCGCTAATACTCATCTTAGGATGTTTCAGTCTCCTCATCTTTACTGTGAACGAATTGATGCATCCTGAGCCCTTACTCAATTTACGTTTGTTTAAAATTTACGATTTTTCGCTAAGCCAGATTTCGACCGGTGTAACCATGCTGGCTATGATGAGCGGCATCTATGTTCTGCCCTTATTTTTACAAAATTTAAGGGGCTATACAGCTATGCAAACCGGTTTGATTCTTTTTCCCTCGGCCCTTGCTTCCGCGTTTATGATGCCGATAAGCGGTGCTCTTTTTGACAAGTTTGGGGCAAAGGTAGTAACAATTCCCGGATTACTGTTAGTTGCTGTAACAACCTACCAAATGTCGTTGTTTACTATGGATACGCCAGCAGCGACGATTACGTTGATTTCCAGTATTCGAGGATTAGGCCTGGGATTTTCCATGATGCCGGTTTCTACAGCCGGGATGAATGCCATTCCAAGGCATCTGTACGGGAATGGAACGGCGCTGTCAAGCACCGTTCGTTGTATCATTCAGGCCCTGGCCATTACATTTATTACCTCTCAAATATCAACTAAATCCAATATTAACTATGCCAGATTTACGGAGCAGATAACCCCCTTCAATCATACGTCTATCTATTTCTCCAATGCTTTACAAGGGGTCTTCATGAAGGATGGCCTATCCCAGGGCAATGCTCAAGGGTCTGCCTTATCAACTATTGGGAGAATGCTTTATGGCCAGGCCTATTTGGATGCTATTGGCTATGCGATCGCTTCAACAGTGCCTGCAATTTTGGCAGGAGTTATTTTGGTTCTCATGATGAGCAGTAAGAAAACCACTAAGAAACGAGAGTTAGAGAAAAGTTTAGCGGGAGAGAAGGGATCACATGAATCAGAACCCGGATTTGCAGGAGTTATGGAGTAATCCCTCTGAAAGAGTCATATTCCTGTTTAAATCCATTCATAAAATATACAGAAATCAGATGTGCGAGAAGTCCAGGCAATATGGCTTTACCGGTCCCCAAATCGGGTTGATTTACGCCCTACACAAGAACCCTTTTGCAACCTTGAATGAATTAAGTCAACAATTGGGTTTGTCGAAAAGTACCGTTTCGGGGATTGTTGATCGGTTAGTCGGGCAGGGGGTCGTCCTCAGAGAAATTCCTGAAAATAATCGGCGTATTGTAAGATTGTCGATATCGCCAGAGTTTGAACAGAATAATGTTTTAAAAGAGTTAATGAATAAATATTTTGCTGACATCCTTCAGGATGCCAGTGATGAGGAGATGGCAAAAATAATTTCCGGCTTGGAGACACTGTATACATTAATCCAAAATAGTGACAAGGAGTCAGAGCTCTAACGAGAGTTTTGACTTCGAACAATTTTGCTAATACAGTTACAAACGTTCGAAAATGTGTTGACCAAGACTAGAATTTCTTGTAAAATTAAATTACGGTTAAGACTAATGTTCAAGCGGGCAGGTTTTTTTCACTCAGTTGAGTGAAAGCTGTCCGCTTGGTTTTGCGTACTGTCAGAAAGTATAAACTTGCGTTATATACTGCAAGAAGGGCTAATACGTGCGAAGACAGTGTGCAAGAAGGTTTAACCCGTGCGAAAACGGTGTTTTCGGCAAGAAGGTTTAACCCGTGCGAAGACAGTGTCTTCGTCGTCAAAGCATAAGTGCAACCAACGACTTTGCTCTCGCCAAGGCTCGGCAAAGCCGGGTTTTCTTTATTTTCATTATTTTCATGGGGCAGAAATGTAAAGGGGGGGCCATAGTGTTTACATTATTGGATCTAGTTCAACCCAATAACTTGGCAGAGGCTTATCAGATCTTGTCTGATAAACGCAATAATACAATTCTTGGAGGCTGCGCTTTTTTAAAAATGAGTTCCAAACGAATTGGTACTGCAATTGATCTTAGCAACCTTAGTCTCAGCTATATTAAGGAACAGTCGAATTTTATCGAAATTGGAGCCATGACAAGTTTGAGAGAGCTGGAAACCCATCCGTTGTTCCAAAAGTATTTTAATGGTGTACTCCCCAAGTCAGTTTATAATATTATAGGAGTTCAATTTCGCAACGTCGTTACCGTGGGCGCATCAGTTTATGCAAAATACGGGTTTTCCGACGTGATTACGGCCTTATTGGTTTTGGACACCGAGGTTGAGTTATATAAAGGTGGAAGAATGCCCTTAGTTGATTTTTTAAACAAGCCTCATGAAAAAGATATTTTAGTGAAATTATGGATTAAGAAAAACAACCGCCAAGCAGCCTACCAGAATTTGAGGAAATCCGCCAGTGACTATGCTGTCTTAACGGTCGCAGTTTCCAAGCTGGAGGATCAATGGACAGTCGTCGTAGGGGCTCGGCCCAGTAAAGCGGCTATAGCTGTCAAGGCTTCGGAAGTTCTTTCGAAAGGGAACCTAAGCGTTGCTGAAATTGAAGAGGCGGCGCAAAAGGCAGCAGAAGAGTTATCCTTTGGAACGAATAGGAGAGGGACTTCGGAATATCGTAAGGCTCTCTGCCAAGTTCTTGTCAAGAGGGGAATAATGGAGGTGCTAAATGCAAATCAACGTGACGGTTAACGATAAATTACTGACCTGGGATGTAGCAAAAGATGAATTTTTAGCCGATGCTTTAAGATCCCATGGGTTCCTTAGTGTTAAGAAAGCTTGCGGGACAAGCTGTTGTGGACTTTGCACTGTTTGGGTTGACGATAAGCCAATGCTTTCTTGCACTGTCCTTGCCCTTCGAGTTCATGGTAAAAAAGTCACAACGATTGAAGGAGTTTCCAAGGAAGCAGAGGAATTTGCTCGTGTGCTCACGGCAGAAGGGGCTGAGCAGTGTGGCTTTTGCAGTCCGGGCTTCATCATGAATGTACTGGCTATGAAAAATGAGTTGGTCAATCCTTCAGACGAGGAAATTATCCACTATCTGACCGGCAATTTATGCCGCTGCACAGGCTATATGGGACAGTTAAGAGCTGTGAAGACCTATCTGGGGGTGGCAGAAAGATGAAAAGTGTCGGTCACAGCATTCGCAAAATCGATGGTATGGCTATCGCGACCGGAAAACCGGTGTATACACAAGATTTAGCAATGCCCAATGCTTTAGTTGTGAAAATTTTAAGAAGCCCTCATGCTTTTGCTAAGATTACTTCGATTGATATTTCTCGAGCAGAGAAGATCGAGGGCGTGGAATGCATCCTCACCTTTAAGGATGTTCCGAACGGACGATTTACTTTAGCGGGACAATCCTATCCCGAACCCTCGCCCTACGATCGGTTGATCCTTGACGAAATCGTACGTTATGTTGGAGACGAAGTGGCCATTGTTGCGGCGGTCGATGAGAGGACTGCGCTCCAGGCTCTTAAGAAAATCAAAGTCGCTTATGAGAAGCTACAACCTGTCTTAGATTTTGAGCAGGCCTTAGGACATTCCTCGGTCGTTCATCCGGAAGACGATTTAGCCTGTAATTTTGACATTGGGCTGCAAAAGGACAAGAATATAGCCTCCTCCTTTATCGAAGCAGTGGGGGACGTCGAGGAAGAATTTATGCGTTGTGATGTGGTGGTCGAGGGCGTCTACTATCCTCAGGCCCAGTCGCATGCTATGATGGAGACCTACCGCGCTTATACCTATCTTGATCATACGGGACGGTTAGTAGTGGTCAGCTCAACTCAAGTCCCCTTTCATATCAAAAGACAGTTGGCAAGAGCGCTGCAGATCCCCGCGAGTAGGATCAGGGTGGTAAAGCCGAGAATTGGTGGTGGATTTGGGGGTAAGCAAACAGGTTCCGGTGAGGTTTTCACGGCGATCGTAACGCTGAAGACTGGGAAACCAGCGTTCATTACGTATGACCGCAAAGAAACGTTTAGCTGTACGACCAGTCGCCATGCGATGCGATTGAAAGTTAAGCTGGGAGCAGATCAGGAAGGCTTTATCCGAGCGATTGACATGCAAGTTTTATCGGATACCGGAGCCTACGGGGAACATGCCGCCACAGTTTTAAGCTGTGTTGGACACTACACTTTGCCGCTATATAATAAAACAAGAGCCGTTCGAATCGTCGGAAATGCTGTCTATACTAATAAAATGCCGGCCGGCGCTTTCAGAGGGTATGGAGCAACTCAGGGAACGTTCGCCTTAGAATCGACCGTTAACAAGTTGGCCGAACGATTAGGCCTCGATCCGACGGAGGTTCGCTTAAAGAATATCAGTAAGGAAGGGGAAACCTTCCTGACGGGCCAGGGTGTTTTACTTGGGAGC
>Ga0074193_1002748_pt1 | contig 14914 bp, 12 predicted proteins | sample EPASupsiteHSE605_FD_64523 | JGI IMG/M metagenome (GOLD analysis project Ga0074193, IMG submission 64523) | Bioremediated contaminated groundwater from EPA Superfund site, New Mexico - Sample HSE6-05 | ecosystem: Environmental > Aquatic > Deep subsurface > Groundwater > Contaminated ... | reverse complement strand
GTCTCAATCATGCGGGCTTCCATTTCCACCTCTTGGGTAACATCGTCAAGTAGTAACAGATAAGCCGCATTCTCTGGATTATCAGGTGATAACTCATAATACATCTGCCGGAAATGTCGACGGTCCTCATTCACAAAAACAGAAATATTACGGCCATTTTCCGGGTAAACACCCTCCGTTCCTTCTCCGTTAACAACTTGATCGCATGGGAGATTGGCTAAATGATCTCCAAACCATTCAGCAAACTTCGTATTCCACCAAACAATCTTCTTCTCAGAATTTAGAAGAACCATTCCCACGCCAACGCCGTCAACGACGGTGGTCAACAGCTCTTTTTCGTCCTTTAGGTTTTCATTCTTTTGATCCAATGAATTTAATAACTGATTAAAGGATTTGACTAACCTCCCGATTTCATCCCAGCTCTCCATCGGTATATGGGATTCCAAGTCTCCCGTCAAAATGATTCGTCTGACCTGAGCTTCAAGATTTTCAATCGGATGAACCACCTTTAAACCAAAAGAAATACTTAAAATCATGACAAGGGCCATGATTAAGATAGCTATCGCGATGAGCCGCAAAGCAAATTCAAAGATTGGTTTATTCGCTTCACGGGCCGGCTGTTCGATAAATACAGCCCAATTCGGGGTACCTAAGGATGCAAACGCCCCGATAACGGTTACACCGTCTAAATTTCTGTATTCGCTCCCCGGGGAAAATGCCTCGCCCTCCAAAAAACTTTGTACTGCAGGATTTTGACGAATTTCTTCAGGATGTGAAACTAGACTAGGGTCAGTATTTCCGATTAAATTTCCGGCTTGGTCCACTAAAAATACGTACTCACCCTCACCCAACCGCAGATTAAGATATCGGCTGATGATTCCCTTTAAGTCAATTTTAGCTTGCAGATATCCGATTCGGTCCTTGGTCTTGGGGTCTTGAATAGCTGTAGTCAGATAGATCTCGAGGCGCCCGTCAGTCGAGAAGAACACGTCACTCAGAGCAGAGGATTTTTCCGAAGATATCGGGGTTTCAATTTTTAAGGCAGTTGAATTAGTGGATTTGCCTTCTTGGAATGTAATTTGATCGATGAAGTTAAAATCCTTATCTGTGACCTTAATTTCCTCGACAAAAGCCTCTTTTTGTAAAAGGGTTTCCAAAATAATCTGACGTGCCGTTTTATCTTTCCCGATAAGAGCGTAAGCACTTGTTGCCTTAGTGAGGGTTAAACTATTCTCAATATTTGCGAGAAAATCCCGCATTTCATCGGCCAGAACTGTTACTTGCTCGAAGTTTTGTTCATAGATGTCTTTTTGTAGATTCTGTCGCACCGATGTAAAACCTAAATACCCAAGAAAGAACAGAGGAAGAATGGACATAGTGACTCCAAATAATAGAAAATGGACTTTAATGCGCATCCACCAAGGAATTGAGCTTTTTTTCAACATTTGGCCCCCATCCGCTGTTTTTCATACCCATATGCCCAAATGACGACGTGTTTACTTTTTAGTGTAGCACGAGCTTACTGATTTTTGTCCCCTGAAATAGAGTTTTTAATAAAAAAGGTGTAGACTTTTTACCAAGCCTACACATACTGCAAAAATTTTTAAACAACAGAAGTTAATTCTGAATCGAGCCACCTTCCAAAACCATTATGGTTCTACCGATGCGAAAATAAATCTAATATTATTAGCAATATTATGGCGATAGAATATGTGACCAATACAGGAAAGCAAAAGTCGAGAATTCTGTTGATAATAGGACTCTTTGGGTCAAAAATGTTCAACTTTAGCTCCTCCTCATACTGCGATAGTCGCCTATAAATATATCTCAGCTTTCTATAAGTATATAACAAGACTGAGCCAGTTTATGTCGAATTTAGGCTATTCCGCAAGATGAGGTTTCGGCTAGATGGTTGTTAAAAAACAACAGGAAGCCCCCCAATTTGGGAGGCTTCTTGCGCTTAGATCAGCTAAAAGGATTATTGGCTTAAATCGAATTAGCTACTTTACCATAGCCCAGTATCCGCCCATCACTACTACTGAAAGGAGATAACCGAGAGGTACGTTCACGAAGACACCTGTGGTAAATGCTGCAAAAGGTTTCCAACCCACAGAAGTAAGATCTTTAAAGCGAGTAGTTAAACCAATCGAAAGGAAAGTAAAAATGAAGGCCCAACCTCTCAATTCCTTAATGGGTGAAATGATTTGAGCAGTAATTGCTTTGGATGTTGCGGCATCAACACTCGCAACTAAAATGGTGATAATAATTGAAGCAACAAAGAAACCTAAAACAAATTTCGGGAAACGAGTCCACATTTCACCGGCCTTGGGTTTGGTGCCATCTTCTCTCTTCTCCCATTTTGTAATCGAGATATAAGCCATGATGAAGCACCAGATCCCAACGAACATGTCACGTCCAACAACTTTCATCAATGTAAAGGTTTTAATCGCTTGCTCATTAATGGATGCAGCAGCTGCCATTCCGGCTGCATCGGCGAACTCAGAGGTTCCAATCCATGCTCCGGCAGGACCGGGAGCAATTCCTAAAGCTTTAATAAAGACTGGGAGCGCAAAAATCATGACGATTGCCCATACGATGACTAGGGATATAGAAACACAAACATCCTGTTTATCTGCTTTAACTGCACCTCCGATAGCAATCGAAGCGGATACACCGCAAATCGATCCTCCGGCTGCAAGTGTGGCTGCGTATCGCTTGTTTAAACCAAAGAGACGAGTTCCGGCCCAGTAGATTGTGAGATATGTGGTTACTGCAATTATGGTTGCTTGAAGGAATGCCATCGGGCCAGATTGCATTATTAATGTAAAAGGAAGGGTCGCACCCATTAGGACAATACCGGTTTTGACGAAGAACTCAGTCCGTAACGAAGCATCCATAAACCTGGGAAGCTTAACAAAATTGCCGATAATAAGGCCAACTGCAAGAGCAAGAAGTGGAGCCTCTAGGTTGTATTTTTTCATTACGTCCCAAGAACCCACAACAGTGACGACAATGCTCATGATGAATAAAACAGTAAATCCGGGGATGAATTGACTTAGTTTGTGACCAAGGACCTTTATTGCAACGGCAAACAAGATTAAGAAAAATAAATATAGGCCAAAGATCCCTCCTACATGACTGCTGAGATAAGTGGTTGCCTTGCCAAAATCAGTGTAACTAGGCACGCTGATTGCTACCCATTTCATAAAGGTACTGCCAGTGAGCCAAAGTAATATTGCAGCTGCAACGACCCCTAAACCTAGCCAAACTGCCCAATAATCCTCTTTTTTCCATAGATCGGACCAACCACCGGAAGGTGTGGTTGACGGCTTTTCGATGATGCATTCTTCACTCATTCGTTTACACTCCTTATTTTGAAATAGCTGGAAACCCTTTTGCCAGCTCAATGATATAAAATAAATTCTCTTTCCAAATTTCACCCCCCTTTTTATGGATCAAGATTGGATAGGGCATCTCTCTTTATGATTTCCAATTTTGTCCCCATTATTTAAATACTTATATAAACCTATAAGCAATAACTATGCCAAGTATTTGTACTTGTGAAGATTAGCGTAAACAGAACGTTTTAACCCATCTCGAAGGGTAAAATTCAGCGAAGAGAAGATGACATTTTGTCACTTGTGCCAAATTGTCATGACAAAATGTCTCGAAGCTATTACATACATCGAAAAAACTTGGCTGCACTAATTTTTAGTAAAGGTGCGGCTGACAAAAATAAAAAAGTCTCTCTGCAGAGATTCTGCAGAGAGACTAAAGCTAAAAGCTATAAGACTCCCCATTTACGAGTGTATTCAACTTTAAGGATGAACTCGCTATCGTCAAAGGCATGGTCTTTTAAAATCTGGAGGGCGGAGTTAAAATCATAGGACTCGGTTTCCATGAGGATGTAATCCTTTTTACCAGTGATGGCCCAGTCATTATGAACTTCAGTCAGCAATTCCATCATGGTAGCGATCCGTTCTAATCTTGAGGTCAAGAACTTATTTAAATCACGAACTGCTTCAGGTTTTACCTGCTTAACTTTTACAATCTGATCAAAAGGGGAGGTCTCCTTGGGCTTTTCAAAAAAATTGAAAAAAAACCGCGCTCTTTGTACACAAGTCTCATTATCTTTGTGCATATTCTATGTCTCCTTAATCTATAAACTTTCCTGGAATGTTTATTAATCCCTTAGGCAGTGGGCTGCTCACTTGATTGTTATCCAATAGTTACCCATAATTACTACCGATAAAAGATATCCAAGCGGAATATTTATTAATACGCCAGCGGTAAACGCTGCAAATGGCTTCCAACCAACTGAAGCAAGTTCTTTCAGGCGACTAGATAGACCAATAGAGAGAAACGTAAAGATAAAGGTCCAATTTCTTAACTCGCTAATCGGGTTAAGTATATTATTATCAATCGCTTTGGAAGTAACTCCATTAGCCGAAGCAGCCAAGATAGTTATTATGATTGAGGCTACAATGAACCCTAAAACGAATTTGGGAAAGCGAATCCAGATGTCAAGTGCATTGGGATTGGTGCCGGTATACCTTTTGTCCCATCTTGTAATCGAAGTAAGAGCCATTATAAAACACCAAATCCCAATGAACATGTCACGCCCGACAACTTTCATGAGAGTAAAAGTTTTGATTGCTTGTTCATTGATTGCAGCCGCTGCGGCCATACCGGGGGCATCAGCAAATTCGGCTGTACCAATCCAAGCACCCGCTGGACCGGGTAGAATGTTTAAGGCTTTAATTGATAAAGGGAGGATAAAAATCATAACGATGGACCAAAGAATAACCAGAGAAATCGCAATCGACACGTGCTGCTTTTCTGCTTTAACTGTACCACCAATGGCAATAGAAGCAGAAACTCCGCAGATCGAACCTCCCGCTGCCAGGGTAGCGGCAAAGCGCTTATCTAACGCGAATACCCTTGTTCCGGTCCAGTAAATAGTGAGGAAAGTAGCTAGAGAAATAATTGTTGCTTGAGCAAAAGCAGTTGAACCGGCTTGGACAATTAATGTAAATGGCAGGGAAGCCCCCATCAAAACTATGCCTGTCTTGACGTAGAATTGAGTTTGGAGTGCGGTACTTAGCCAATACGGAATCTTTAAAAAGTTACTGATTACAAGTCCTACTACAAGTGCAAGCAAAGGAGTTTCAAAGTTATATCGTTTCATGACATCCCAAGAACCCCACATCGAAACAAGAATACTCATTGAAAAAAGAAACGTGAATCCTACTAAATATCGCTGAACTTCTCCGGTAAGGACCTTAACCGCAATTGAAAATAAGATGAGAAAAAACAAATAGAGTGCCAAGATAGCGCTCTTATGGCTGCTAATATAACTTATAGCAGTTCTATAGTCACTATAGTTGGGTATCTTAAGTACAATCCAATTCATAAAGTTATTTCCGATACTCCAAAACGCAATTGCTAACAGGACGATCGTTAGACCAAGCCACATAGCCCAATAATCTTCCTGCTTCCAAAGGTCGGACCAGCCTCCGGAAGGGGCTGTTGATTTCTTTACTGTGGATACATAGCCCAATGGTTTATCCCTCTCCTTTTCAAGCCCCTTATCACACTTATTTTGATATGACCAATATTTTAAACTAAGGCTCAATAAAGGTACAACTCTAATACGCACAAGATAGTTTGGGAATTCAGCCATTATTTCATTAATTCATAAACATTTCATTAATCCATAAAACATAGTCCTTTCCAATTGTAGACTCTAATCTATTGACATTATATATGATTGATTACCTTGTATAAAGTGCCAATTGATCTTTACAGAGTGTGCCATAGATTCTCAAAAGTAATGATTAATAACCATTATTAGGATGTCCATTGACAATTCTGTGCAGCATTAAATATACTGATTTTAGAACGGACGTTCTTGGGCAGGGACGGTTCACATGATCTCTACCTGCCCTAGAGATTTGTTTATACCCCCTCCCATAATTGCAGTCGGCAGATGTCGACTGCTTATTGTTTCAGGAACGTCTGTTATAATGCCTTCATGAAAAAACAGGGGAAGAGGGAATCGCATGGAAGAATTGCTAAAACTCGTGGGAAATTTTGGTTTCCCGATTGTAGTAAGCGCTTATTTATTGGTGCGTATCGAAGGAAAATTAAACGAACTCTCCTCAAGCATTACCGAGCTTGCCAAGGCAGTTGCGATTTTGAAAGTATAAGGAAGAGGGGAGAGGGAACAATAAGGAGCTCAAGCTGGTGTTATCCGGACCTGAGCTCTTTTCATTGAACCAAAATGTATTTATTCTGTGTTAATCTGTGGTTGATTAACTGAGTACCTGAATAGTTAAAAAAATAATAATAAATTTTAAAAAAAGAGAATATTGTGGCAGGGGATAATAGAAAAGTAGAGAATTCTGATGATGGAAGTATATTAAACTATGATTACGATGTTAGTTATTCGAATTAGAAAATAATGGCTAAGATTCTTCAGGAAGGGGTAATGTTCGGTGTCACAACAACAACTTAACAATCCATTAGAAGTGTACAAGTTACTGCCAAAATCGAATTGCAAACTGTGTGGGCTGGCGACATGCTTGGCGTTTGCGGATGCAGTAATTAAAGGACAAAAACGTTTGGCTGTCTGCCCTCATTTAGAGAGCAATATAATTGAGGAAATTGATAAAAAAATCATTATCCAAACGCCGCCTGAAGAGCAGATGAAGCAAATACTCGAACCGTTGCAACGAAAAATTGCTACGATAGATTTTTCTACTGCTGAGGAACGCTTAGGGGCTACGCTTTCTGGGGACAAGTTGTCAATTAAGTGTCTTGGAAAGGACTTCACAGTTGACTCCGAGGGGAAGATTATTTCCGACTGCCATGTCAATGTTTGGGTGACCGTACCATTACTGAACTATATTATTTACTATGAAGGGAAAGATCTTTCCGGAAAATGGGTTACTTTCAGGGAACTAAGTAATGAGACGATATGGAATTCATATTTTGAACACAAGTTTAAAAAACCTCTTAAGCAACTGGCCGATATCTATCCGGACCTTTTAGAGGACATGATTCACATATTTGGTGGTAAGCCAGTTGAAAATAGTTTCTCTTCGGATATTTCACTCGTATTGTACCCTTTACCCAAGGTTCCAATGTTAATTTGTTACACCAAGCCAGCAGAGGACCTGGAATCTAAGCTTAATATTTTTTTTGATGCGACAGCCGGAGAAAATCTATACGTTGATTCAATCTATAGGCTTTGCGGTGGGCTCTTGATGATGTTCCAAAAGATCGCTTCCAGGCATGTTAAACTATGAGATCTTAGTTAATCAGTAAAATTGATTGATTTAATCAGCAAATCTTTAGCAGCTATGGTCTTTGGAAAAATTGTTCTCACAGTCTCAATATATTCCTGCGGCTCTGTTAAGGATGGGCTATAGTGAGTAAGCCAGAGTTCCTTTACTTTTCCTTGTTTGGCGAGAAATCCGGCTTCGGAAAACATCATATGCTTTTTCTGCTCAGCTTTACCCGAGTCGATCTGATCACCATACATCCCTTCACAAATAAAGAGATCTGAGTCTTGAATAAACTCAACTAAACCTATGGTTGGTCGAGTATCAGTACAATAGCAAACTTTAATCCCTTTCCTGAGTTCTCCAAGAACCATTTGGGGACCTATTGTCTGATCTGCGAGTGTTATCGTCATCCCTTTCTGAAGACGATTCCAGTAGTTTACTGGAATCTTTAAATGTTTTGCACGCTCTACGTCAAATTTACCCTGCCTTTTAAGCTCCAGAGAATAGGCTATACAAGGAAGCGTATGTTCTACAGGTAAGCTCTTGATTACGAGATCATTTAAGCATGTTTCGACGCTTTCAATAATGGAGAGTTCAATTAATTTTAACTCATAAGGTAAGATGGGAGAAATAACCGTTAAGCCCTCAACAATTTTTTTGAGTCCCGGAGGTCCCAGCAAAGTTAACGGTTCTGCTCTTCCTGAATTTCCTAAAGTAAGAAGCAGTCCAGGTAAGCCTGCTATATGATCGGCATGATAATGGGTGAATAAAATGGCATCAATGGCTTTGAAGCCCCAAGCGGCCATTCTTAATGAGATTTGAGTTCCTTCACCACAATCAATGAGCATCATTCTTCCATTACACTTTATCAGTAGGGATGACAACCACCTGTTCGGCAGAGGTACAACACCACCTGTTCCTAACAGACACACATCCAGCATAAATATCTCCTCAGTAATCAGTGATTCTGCTGCAGAAAGTCTAAAAACGATATAAAATATCAAATCACTGCAATTATTTTTGTGTCATCCTGAGCGAGAGCGAAGGATCTAGGGCTTTAAGATCCTTCGCTCTCGCTCAGGATGACAATAAAACATGATATTAATAGCATCACAAGGGTTTCTTCAGCGGAATCATCAGTTAGTTACATTCCTCTAGGGTCAGTACTTGAGTTAACCCTGACTTAACCTAGACTTACCTTAGAACCCTAGACTATCGTTAATACTAATGCCCAGTGTTTTGGCATCAGCTAATAGTTGGGTTAGAGTATTTGCTCTTTCTGCAGCCTTAATCTTTATTCTTGCTTGATCATTAGTTAGGCCAGTGATATCAAGAGCGAGTTTATGGGCCCGTGCCTGAAGATTTGCTTGTCGCTTAGCTTGACCTTCTTCTTTAAGTCGTATTCTTCTTTCATCATCGGTCAATCCTATATCTAAATCTAGTTCTTTGGGCTTTAATCCCGCTATTTCGGACTGGCCTATAAGAGGTACTAGAGATTTATCGGGAGCCGCATTTGCTTGTGCCAAAGTGGGAGTGGATAACATCATAACAATTGATAAAGTTCCTGCCATCGTTTTAAATTTCACAATATCACGTCCTCTGCCGTTTTGTGATCAACTCATTAATATCCTTTTGCAAAATTAATACTTAATTATACTTTGAGGAACTGAGTTGTCCCTTAATAAGAGCTGAGCGTACGCTGAATAATTTTGAAATTGCAATTAACAACCAGTAACAGAGAATGAATAAGATGCAATATCGAAAGAAGACCACTTATGTGGTCTCTTATCAGAGAGGCAATTCAAAGCCAATGTCAAATGCTTTCTAAAACTAAGTATTGTTGCTGTTGAATTATTTAAAGACAACCTGGCCATCTTTGATGGAGTCAATTATGGCTAACGACTCGAGCTGAATTCCTTTTTCCAGAATGAGTTTTCTTCCGTCCTGAAATGTTTTTTCTATGACTATACCCGCTCCAGAAATCTCAGCCTTACTTTGAGATATTAAACTAACTAATCCCATAAGAGCACTACCGCTGGCCAAGAAATCATCAATAATCAATACTTTGTCATTCGGACTTAAGAATTCTTTGGATATTTTAATTGTATAGTCCTGATCTTTAGTAAAAGAATAAACCTTTGCTTCATAAACATCTTGGTTCATATTGATGCCTGCGTGCTTTTTCGCAAATACAACTGGGACGTTGTCAAAGTACTGGGCAGCTATACTCGCAATAGCAATACCGGAGGTTTCAATAGTTACTATCTTTGTTACTACTTTTCCTGCAAACCTGCGTTTGAATTCTTTACCTATTTCATTAAATAAAGAAATATCTAATTGGTGGTTTAAAAAATTATCAACCTGAATAATGCGATTTTCAACTATTTTTGCATTAGTACGAATTTTATCTTTTAGGAGTTGCATGATGGTAATACGTCCTTTCTCAAAATGAAAACACTCCTAAACCTTTCAGGAGTGAAGCAAAATTTGATGTAATATTAACAAGGATAACTTGAAAACCACAAAAAAGCAATATAGAAAACTTGGCTGGCGCCCGGAGACACTGTCTTCGCACGTATTAGTCCTTCTGTCAGCTTGCGCAGGCGGCTGCCTAGTTGCACTTATGCTGCAGACGAAGACACTGTCTTCGCACGAATTAGCATTCTTGCAGTATTAACGAAGTTATACTTTCTGTCAGTATGAAAAAACAAAGGTTTTTCATTGCTCAAATTCTGTCATTTGCCCCCAATATCGTTTTGGCATGAGAGTCATTCGACACCGCGGGTTATTTCTACTTTCAATGGCAATCGTTTTGTAGAACTGCTTCCATAAGCGCCGGTATTCAAGTTCAGTTCCCTCAACGTCTGGCAATGTCAACTGATCGACAGTGATCAGCTCCGCTTTCTGAGCTTGATAAATTAAGGCCATACTGTGGGGTTTATCATAAATCATAAACTCTTCGTTACGAAAACGGTCACAAAAATGCGGAGCTAAAAGGGGCAAGACATAGTTTTTAGGTTCAATGACCGCCACAAGTGCCTCGCCGTAAACAGAAAAGCGAACAAAGCCCTTGAACTTTTGGCTTTCAGACGTTAAGTGGCGTACTGCCTTTTGAAGCGTACAAACCGTATCATCCGTAAGCATCGTCATAACCTTGTTTCCATATTTAAATCCTAAACGCAGGAAATGATAGATTAATAATTCTTTGCGTGGAGTACACGTTAAAAAACCGAGCTTAACCAACTCCTGTGCTTGAAGTGAAATTTTCAGCGGTATTGATCTAAAGACTCTCTCCGCCTTATGTTCGTCCGACTCAATCCATTTTGCCGTATCAAAAAGACTCTGCTGCACATCGGGAGCTCTGATGGCACCGGGGATCTCTTTTTGCTCGTAGCTTTCAAAAACGCAACACATCAGACCTTCAAAACTGCCGTCATAAGCGTAGACTACGTCTGTCCTGTCAAGCATTGCTGCACATCCTCTCTGGTAAGGAAAGGCTCATTAAAAAGGGACAGTTGTTCTGAATAAGGGGTCGGGAGCATGTATTGATCAGTCATAAGCGCTCTCATTGTGCCATCTGACGTTATTTTTAAACCCTCCATGATTTTTCCTCGGCAGGTAATAAAATACTGGGCCCGCTTTAGGACAATACCCATCTTTTTGAGTCCGGAAAAGTCTATCGCGCTGCTCCTCCTAGCCGTAAGAATCCGCTGAGCACCGATCACGCCGATTCCTGGAACTCGTAAGAGCATCTCATAGGGCGCTTTGTTAATCTCCAGAGGAAACTTTTCCAAATGGTTGAGAGCCCAATTACACTTGGGATCAATCTGTAAATTAAAATTGGGATGCTGCTCATCAAGCAGTTCCTTCGCTTCAAAGCCGTAAAATCTCAACAACCAGTCAGCCTGATAAAGTCGATGTTCACGTAGGAGAGGTGGTTTTATGTTCACAGAAGGCAACAATGAATGTTCTGCCACTGGTATATAAGCGGAGAAAAAGACCCTTTTGAGACGGTATTTTCGGTAAAGACCTTCGGTTAGGGTTAATATTTTATGGTCTGTATCAGGAGTGGCTCCCACAATCAGTTGTGTGCTCTGTCCGGCCGGTACAAACTTGGAAGCATGGCGGAACTTCACAAGATCCGTACTGTTTTCTTGGATCTTAGTACTAATCAGTCCCATCGGACGCAAGATGGACTCTTTAGTCTTGTTCGGAGCTAACAACGTTAAACTCTCCTGAGATGGCAGCTCAATGTTGATACTCATTCGATCAGCTAAGAGTCCCAAGCGTGTGATCAGCTGGCTATCTGCTCCCGGGATGGCCTTGACATGAATATAGCCGCCAAAGTGGTAGACGTTGCGCAATAACTCAAGAGTTTTAATCATTTTCTCCACAGTGTTGTTGGGACTTTGAATCACTCCGGAACTAAGAAACAAACCCTCAATGTAGTTTCGGCGATAGAAATTAATCGTAAGTTCTGCAAGTTCTAAAGGGGTAAACCCCGCTCTTACGGTATCATTGGAGACTCGATTGACACAGTATTTGCAATCGAAGATACAAACATTCGTCATCAGCACTTTTAGTAAAGAGATGCATCGCCCATCGGCTGAAAAACTATGACAAATACCGGCTTTAGCGGCATTACCCATACTACCAAGTTTGCCACTTCTATCTACACCACTGGAGGTGCAAGCTACATCATATTTGGCTGAGTCTGACAAGATAGTCAATTTATCATAAATATCAATGTTCAACACCACCTAATTTCGCACTATAAAAATACTATAATACAAAACGTATGTTCTTGTCAAAGTGGAGGAACAGAACATTTGTCGGGCTTATAATTACGTTTCAAATAACCAATAATGAAAAATTATTATACAAAAACAGTTGCTAATATGATATATTATTGTAGAAAAATGAATGTTTTAGCAAGTGTTTTCAAAATAACTTATTTGGAGAAATTATGAAAAAGAAGTTTTTAAAAATCACAGGTGTTATAATCATATGTTTAGGTCTTGGTGGATTTTGGGGATACAATAAATATCTCAAGCCTGACCCTGTAGTTCAAGAACAACTTAATGATCAGTTTGGTGCGGAGTTTTTTGCGTTTGATGATCAAACCGTAGCTGATTCAGGAGCAGATACTAATGGGCAATCAAGTAATAATGAGCCAGCTAACAGCGGTGCATCAACTAACAATGGTGTGTCAACTAACAATGGTGTGTCGAATATTGAAGAGAAATCTGCTGATGGTTCAATAGATACCTCAAAAACCGCATCTTCTACTCCAGTGACTGAAAATACTGCTCCAAAACAAGTTACTCAAGAAGAAATTAATCTTAAGTATCAGCCTAAATTTAATAATTTACAGGGTCTAGCTTTGGGTCGTCTCGATACCTTGTATTCAGCTGCTATTCAGGAGTATGAGCAAGGACGTAAAGATGGTACATTAAACCGTGCAGCATTAGCCCAAAAATATCTTCAAGCAGGAAAGGTGCTTGAGGCAAACGTAGATAGTAAATTTAACAGTACTTTAAATGAGATGCAGGCTGAACTTGTGGCAAACAATTTTCCTACTGATATTGTTGCGACTACAAAAGCGAAATATGATAGTGCTAAGTCTGCTAAGCGATCACAACTATTCTCCAAATTAGGCAAGTGAACTCGCTTACGCTAATGCTGATCAGATGATATCAAAGGGTTGGGTAAACCAGCCCTTTTTCCTTTTGTCAGACAATTTTGTATATCGTTCAAAAACTAAGTGATTCTATCGAGTAAGGTTGTCGGGGGTTATCATGACTATAACAAACAGTTCAAATCTTTCAAAAGAAAGACCCAAGGCCTTATTGCTGTTGGCAGTAACAGCAACAATGTGGAGTCTTGGGGGATTACTTATCAAATCTATTAATGCTAACCCACTGGCTATTGCCGGTTCAAGAAGTGCAATTGCGGTGGTTTTATTCCTCCTAGTCTTAAAAAAACCAAAGCTCACATGGTCCTTTGCTCAAATCGGGGCTTCTCTAGCCTATGCCGCTACTTCAATGTTCTTTGTTACAGCAACTAAAACAACCACTGCTGCAAATGCAGTTCTACTTCAATTTACCGCACCAATCTATGTTGCGATATTGAGTGCTTGGCTGTTAAAAGAAAAGACAAAGTTACTTGATTGGATTACAATCTTCCTCGTTATGGGCGGTATGATTTTATTCTTTCTTGATAACCTAAGTACCAAGAGTATATTAGGAAATGGAATTGCTGCCGCAAGCGGAGTAACCTTCGCCTTGTTTATTATTTTCATGCGAATGCAAAAGGATGGTTCTCCTTTAGAATCTGTTTTACTAGGAAATTGCTTGACTGCAGTAATTGGTCTCCCGTTTTTGGCCCAATCTGCACCAGATGCAGCGGGATGGTTCTGCTTGGTGATCTTGGGAGTTGTACAGCTAGGGATACCCTACATTTTATTTTCATGGGCGATTAAGCATGTAACGGCCTTGGAAGCAATCTTAATACCTGTTCTCGAACCCCTCTTGAACCCAGTATGGGTGTTTTTGATATTAGGCGAAGCCCCAGGACTATTAGCCATAATAGGTGGCTTCATTGTAATTTCAGTGATTACTGTAAGGTGCGTCTTGGCGGCATTACCGTCTAGTGTAGTAAAGAGTAATTCTTATAGACAATAATGCTTTTTATAAGCCTCCATTTTTGCAACTCGTTTCGCAGGCTGTTGCGAGTTGGGACCTTTTTTGAATGATTACCGATGTTTTGTATTTGACTGTCTTATCAAAAAGGTATACTATATGTATAACTTTCTAGGATTTCATGGTTTAATAAAATAACGTCCGGATGACTATATCGGGAGAGACCTAGTTTAGGCGCCGAAGGAGAAATCCCCCTGTTCGCAGCGGGGGAAGAAACTCTCAGGCAAAAGTACCGGTATAAGACGGAGCTCTGGAGAGTTTCTCTTAATGAGAACACCAAAGGGGAAGGACTTATTAAGTCTAATCTCTCAGGTTAAAGGACAGAGGAGTGCGCAAAGTGCACCCTCTGTTTTTTTATCTAGTTTTCAAGACCCCCACTTCTACAAGTGGGGGTGGGTTCTTCGTAAACTTCAGGTGGGGTAGAATCCCCATCTGTTGTCCCCGATGTTCAGCTTTAGCGTAAGCGAGTTCACTGAAGTAGACGGCTAGAATGATAAGGAGGAAGGGCTATGAAACATTTTCAAATAGCATTTTTAGGTGGAGGTCCGGGGGGGTATGTTGGGGCATTACGTGCTGCACAGCTTGGCTTATCGGTAGCGTTAATAGAGGCTGACAAGGTTGGTGGCACCTGTTTAAACCGTGGTTGTATTCCTACTAAGACACTAGTAAAAAGTGCCGAGGTATTACGCGAAATCCAACGGGCAGAAGAATTTGGTATCTCGGTCGAACAGCCAGTTGTGGACTTCACACAGGTTATTGCTCGCAAAGACAAGATTGTCAATTCGTTATTGGGTGGGATAGGTAAGCTATTGAAGGAATCCAACGTGCAGGTCATAGAGGGCTTTGGAGAACTTAAGCAACCTGGTTGCCTGGAGGTCAAGACTAACAAGGGGACCGAAATAATCACTGCGGATAATATTGTTA